>Ga0116190_1001840_pt1 | contig 17669 bp, 16 predicted proteins | sample AD_JPNTR4_MetaG_FD_89808 | JGI IMG/M metagenome (GOLD analysis project Ga0116190, IMG submission 89808) | Active sludge microbial communities of municipal wastewater-treating anaerobic digesters from Japan - AD_JPNTR4_MetaG | ecosystem: Engineered > Bioreactor > Anaerobic > Digestate | place...
CTCCATTAACTACTCCATACGGTAACAGTTATACACTTGGTACATTACAGTTATTAACTCCAGCTTCTAGAGCAAGGACATTCATAGGAAGTAGCAATACTCTATCAGAAAACTTCAATAGAGATAGTAATACTGACCTAAATCACATGATAGCAGATGAAAAATATGGATACCACGCTCAAAGATGGCATCTAAAACTTGGATTACCAAGTAGTGCAGAGTTTGTATTGTACAACTCAGCTGTAGGACACATTCATCCTTTAGATGTAGCACCAGGCACAGAGACTAGAAATATGGACTTATTAAAAGAAAAGAACGCTGATGGAACATCAAGATATGTAATAATGATGGCTGTAGACATAAAAGCAATAGGCAGTACTTGGAACTTAGGGTACGACGCTTATGGAAATGTTGGACAAAGAATTAAAGTCAGAGGCAACAATGTAATACTTCCAGCAGATATGCCAAATGTTATAGCTGTATACGATACTCTTGATACATCATTGATAGACATTCAGATAATAGGTACTCACTAATCATAATACCAATAGACTACCCCTAAGTAAAAAGCTTAGGGGTAGTTTTAGGTACTAGGAAAATTAGTAGAAATTTAAGGGGTTTTGAGGTTAAAAATATTTTGAGTTTGAGTTAATAACTATGAAAATAAGGTATACAATATGGGAAAATTGAAGTGCCTTAGGACAATGGCATTAAGTAAAATTTGATAGGCAAAAGTGCTATTTTCAACTAGTGGGAAAAATAAGGTTCGAGTATGAGAATTTATATTATAAGAAAAATAGAGATAACAACTATAAGATATTTAGAGGTGCTGTAGGACAAAAGAAGAATAGACTACATATTTGTGAGATATTGGGCGTAAAATTATGCTCCTATTTCAAGCTTGGTGTAAATTTATAAAAACTATGGTAATGGAAACTTAAGACTGAGAGTATATTTGGACAGTGGATAATATGGAGGTATCTTTATGAGAAAGCAGATATATAATAAATTGAAGAAAGCAATGACTATCACAGTATTAACTATTGGGATATTTACTAATACACTAACGGCATACGCCTACACAACAGAAGATTTAAGGGAGTTCTCTGGAAAGTATAGAATTAGGACTGCTAACTTTAAAGAGTGGCTTGTGAGAGTATCTGATAGATACAATCTATATAAACATAACTCTGAACTAGCAGAGAGCTTAAACAGAATAAGTTTTAAAACTGGCAATACTGAAAAGTATATAGAATTGTTAAATGAGCAGACAAGCATTGAAAAAGATGTTGGAGGCTTAATAGCTAATGGTTCTAGTGCTAATTCAATATTAGAGTACATGAATAGATTAGAAGATGTGACAAAGAGAGCAAACAAGTATAAGGAATACGCAATAAACATAAACTTAGGTTCTATTGACGACTTATACGCATCAGCTGAAGAAGCATACAAAGATGTAGACTACTATATGCAAGCTATAAATAGTGAGGACTACGAAATAGGTTTAATAGGGGCTGGTAGTAAGGCAATAACTGGAGACAATTGGAGTATATATGAGGGTTTCGGAGTTGAGAAGTCTACAGGTGGAAAAGAACAATATACAACTGGACTAAAGTTTAATGTAACGAACTCAAAAGTAAATGAGATATTTAGTCCGTTTAGGGGAAAAGTTGCAAGAGTTATAGAGGACAGATATCTAGTAAAGACAGTAGTTATTGAACATGGATATGGACTTGAAACGGAGATACAAGGGCTGAACGATGTGTATGTACAAGAGGGTGACGAAGTGACACAGTACGAATTAATAGGTATCGTAGAGAACAAAATGGAAAAAGGCAATGATTTGTACATTCAGGACTATGTAGAATTGAAAATTAAACTAGACCGAGAATATATAAATCCATTGTTGGTATATGGTACAGACGGACTTGCGAAGTACTACACTTGGGTAAATGCTAATCCTGGGATTACTGTAGATAGTGCATTTATAACCAAGTTGAAAGATGAAATTGTGAGCAATGATGAAGATGGCTACAGTGACGGGACAATGGCTATTGAAGATACTGGATATGAGAAGGCAGGCACTAAAATTGACATAAACGAGACATTGGTTCCAGACAGAAATGACTCTCTATATGATTTTAATGACTAATGTAGTACATGGGAGGATACGGTAAAATGATAGAAGGACGATTATTGCTGAAAACAAGGCAACTAAAGCCAGGGATGATTACAGCTAAGAAGATATTGAACTCTGAGGGAATATTGGTCATGGAAGAGTGCAGAATACTGACAGATGATGACATTAGAGTATTGAGAGCAAACAGAATTACAGATGTAACAATCTTTAATTGTGTTGACGATGACATAGAAGAAGTTGATATAAGCGACAGTATATCTGGTGAGTATGTGGACAATATTAGAAATAGCATGGAGTTCCAAGAGTTCGAAGCTGAATTTACCGAAGCGACAGAATTACTTAAAGATAAAATGAACCGAATTGTGAATGAAAACCTAGAGATTGATATTGAGGACGTGATAGTTACTGTAAAAGGCATAGTAGCATCAGCAGGAAATACTGGGAGTTTAATGGATATGCTATCTTGCTTGAGAGGGTTTGATGATGAAACATATGTCCATAGCCTAAATGTAGCTTTGATAAGTTCCACAATAGCAAAATGGATGAACCTGCCACAGCATAGAATTGATGAAGTTATGATTGCGGGTTTATTGCATGACATAGGAAAAATTAAAGTTGATAAAGAGATACTGAATAAGAAATCTAGGTTAAAGCCGAACGAGTATGAGCACATACAGACTCATGCAGTACAAGGCTATAAAATAGTGGAATATTCATCAGTGTCTAGAGATGTAAAGCTTGGAGTATTGCAACATCATGAGAAATGTGACGGTAGCGGATATCCATTAGGATGTACTGGAGAGAAAATAGGTTGGATACCGAAGATATTGACAATAGCAGATATTTATGACGCTATGACAAGTAGAAGATGCTACAGAGAGCCAATTAGCCCATTTGAAGTACTTAAGCAATTTGAAGATGACGGGTTTAACAAGTACGGAACAAAAGAGTTATTAACATTCTTTAATGGTATTGCCGACACATATCTTGGAAGAATGGTAATGCTAAGTGATGGACAGGTTGGAGAAATCATTTACATTAACAGAACAGATGTGGCAAGACCAATAGTAAGAACGAAGAAAGGGTACATTGACACATCCAAGGAAAAGAGTATTAGAATAGAGGGCATTATTTAAAGGTGGTGAGAGACACTCTTTAAATAAATGCTGACTATTGAATAAGCTTTAGTTTGAAATATTGGTAAATTTATATATTAATTAAACTAAAATTATACTAGTGGGTGATGTGAATGTACTATGGGTAGGTGGTATCTAACAGCAATTGAGAGGATAAGTGATGGTTATGGGAATAAAGGACAGTAGAGATAAGTCAAGATACAATGGTATTAAATCTAGAAACATTAAGATGATTATTATTGTAATGATAGCTTTACTGATTGTAGTTGGTGTATCGCTGTCATTATTTTTTGTACTGCGAGATAAAGACAATAAGGATAGCCAGATAATAGACAACAAGTTAGTAACTTTATTGGCTAATCAAATGACTTATACACTGTATGAAAAAGGCGAAATGCAGTATCATTATGAAACTTTATACTATGATGATGGTAAGAGAGTCATAACAGAAAATGGAAACCCTAAATATTTGGATGTTGGCAGTAAGATAACTGCAATATTCATACCTAGGATTGACTGGGTACATGATTTAATTGGGGAATACAAGGGAAGTGTTAAGCAAGAGTACAAGGCTGAAGATTATGAGTACCATGACGGAACAGAATTTGGACTATGGAAGTATAAAGATATACAGAAGTATAAATATGATATCTATGGCAATGCCTTAAAGTTATACATTGAGGGACGATTAAAGGCTGGAGCGGAGATAAAGCTAGTAATTGAAGATTATAACACTAGCGAGATATACATGACAGAGATTGATGGTAAGAATTACAGGTTTATAGTAACTAACAACTATATAATCATGGGAGAGTATACCGAAAAAGAAATTGTGTCGCTTGATAAATATTGTAATTATGCAATAAGAGAGTTGACAAGTTCAGAGATTGAGAAGTATACGGTTGTGATAAACACCGAAAAAGCAAATGAATAAAAATACAACAATATATAAAATATAAAGGACTGAAAGGAGTTTATGAGAAATGAAAAAGGGAATGACTATTGGAGCATTGGCTTTATGTATTGTACTAGGAGCCGCTGTTGTAGCTGTGTTACTAACATCAGCTAACGCAAAGAAAAAATATGAGAAGCAGATAGAGGAGTTAAATTTCCAAGTTGGCGACTTGCAATTCCAAGTTGACGAACTGGGTGCTACTGAAACTTGTTGGCAACTCGCTCATGATGTTAAGGGCGGAACACAGGTTAAAGAGACAGACTTAATTCCTGTGGAAGTGACATTAACAATGTCTGGTGGCTATGTACACAATTTGCAAGAAGCAGTTGGGAAATATTATAAGATATCCTTTGATACTGGTACAACATTATCAGCTGATATGTTGTTCGATTTTGAAGTAACTAAGGATATGAGATATTTAGACGTTGTGTGTGATGAAATACCGATTGGTTTGGAAGAAGATGACTACATAGATTTAAGAGTATCTTTCACATTAGGACAAGATTTCATCGCCATGACAAATAAGCGTGTAGCCGCTATTTATGGTAACACTGTTAAATTGATTGTTGACAATAAAGACATTTACACTTACGAGTCAATTAAGGTAGATAAAGCACTTTATAAAGGAGTTCGATTATACTGTGTTGAATACGTTGAGGGTGTGGCACAAGGAGCCGCTACTAAGTACTATCCTCTAAGAGTTGATGTATTAGCAACTCTAGTTCAAGACCCTAACATTGATGGAGACCTTGAACAATACACATATGCTGATAGGTCATATCTTGAAGCTCAGTTATCTGTTGACGAAGAAACAATGGACTCTATCCAAAACGGAAAGAACAATATAAGCAATATGTATCAAGAAAGCATATCAATATACAAACAGATAATGGAAGAACAGCGTAAACAAGCTGAGGAAGAAGCAAGGATTGCGGCTGAACAAGCGGCTACGGGGAATTAATTAACTAATGAATTTCAGCGGGCACAAGAAAGTGCTCGCTGAAATTTGCAATTATGGGAGGTGCAAACATATGAAAGATAAAAGTGTAGTCGCTTTTAATCTTAGGTACTTCGTAATAACCTATGTAATACTTATTGCATTATATATTTATCCAATATTATGTTGTATAGCTCTGGATAGTTCTAGGGATATAGCAGTAGAATATTTGAATACCTGCATAGAAGTAGTATTAAAACTATCGAGCGAATTTTATGTAGCCGTAGTATTAATTACTGGGTTTATGATTTTTATAACTAAGAGAAAGTATGAGAGAATGCCCTCCATAGTTAGATTGATTAAAAACGTAGTTGGTGTTGGATTGGCTTTTGGGTGTTTATTAGTACTACACACAATGGGAGAATTGATACAATTCAAGAATATTGATGAACTATTCGAACGAGTTATGTGGTACATGCCAGTAATTATATGTGTAGCTACTATAATAAGATATTTACTAATAAAGAAAATAGATAACATAGTTAAAACGTATGAGAGACAGGAGGAAGAGAATAATGGCTAAAATATCAATTTTAGGTCTTGCAGATACTAGGGCTATGGTACTGTGTATTGCTAGAGGGTTTATGATTGACGGAAAAACCGCTATCGTAACAGATGATACCTCATATAAAAGATTAATGGCAAGAGATTATGATTATGCTGGAAAAGAAGTATTTGGTAGGCTTGAAGATATTGACATCATCGTAGATGTAAATTTGAAAGATAAAGTAAACGGAACAAGCATTGACCAATATTTGAATACTACTTTAAGTGGTATGGGTGAGACCTATAAGAATATTGTATTTGTAAGTGATGAAGTATTTGATAGAACGAACGGTTTCACAGTCATCTGTAAGGGTAATGAGGACAACTTTGATGCCGCTATTAAGAAATGTAAGGTTGTAGCAGATGCTGTAAAGGAAGAGAAAGAATACCAAGCAAATAAAGACAAGCCAGACGCTTTGAAGTCTAATGCTATACAAGTTATTGAAGTTGAAATTAAGCAAGCTACAAAGAGCAAAGAAGCTGATAATAACAACGTGATAAGATTGAGTGGCACTGACTTACAGTGGATTTTAGGTGTTGAAGAGACTAAGAAGCTTGATGTTATAAGCAATCAACAACTGATAAATAAGATTGATGACCTAGTTGGTGAAGGCTGTGGCATGGGAAATGGTAAACTAGCACAATTAATAGCAAGAAGTTACATTGCAGACTAAATTAGGGAGGAGTAAGGTTTATGTCAATGAATGTTTTGGTAATGTCACCACACTATGAACATACTGGGTGCACAACTATAGCATCTTTATTAGCAATTGAGTTGGCACAGAGCGGTAGAAAAACTTGCTTAACACATAGTAGTTCTATGAGTAAAAGTATATACAGCTACTTTGATATAAGTGAGCGTGAAGATAAAACTGCAAGTCCTGCTAGACTTGTAAAAATGATAAGAGAGGGAGCAATTAAACCCGAAGATTTAAGTGACTACTGTAAGGGTATAACTGATAACTTAGAGATATTTAGTGCTAACTCTTTAGATTTCTTAGAGGACGATATGGAAGAAGCCATAAAGTTTATCACTATGTCATCACCACATGAGTTCTTGGTAGTAGACATGGATAGTAAGGACTTGGGCAATAGAATTAGTAGATATCTGCTAAGAGAATGTGATGTTGTAGTGTTGGTAGTTAATCAAGACTCAATGCAATTAGAGAAGTTTAAAGACGAGAGTGCTAAGATAATGGAATACATAGACGGTATACCTACTTTGGTAGTCGTAAACAGATTTCATCCAGCACATTGTACAATTAAACAAGCCGCTAAAGCTATGGGTGTAGGCAAACCAAAGAATTGGTACACTGTAAGATATAATCCTTACATTACTAGAACAACTAACTTCCAAGAGTTAAAACAGTTGGCTAAGATATTTGGTACTGAACTAGATACTGCTGACGTTGAGTCTGATATGAGGGCATTAACTGGTGCATTATTAAAAGTTAAGGTAGCGAAGAGAAAGGCTAACATAGAGGCTAAAAAGAACAGTGGAAAATAAAATGGCAATGATGAAAGGAGTTGGCTGTAAATGGTATTAAATACTATATTAACCATAGGCTGTTTCGTCGTTGTTGCCATTATATCTATTGTAATGTATATTTCGGCACGTGGAAGAAAGCAAATAGTATATGAAGAACAATTTGCTAAGATTGAGGATGTGCTGGAAGGCGTTAAAAAAGATATGGTCGAGACTATTAAAGAGGATATAAGCCTAGGTGCTGACGAACAAGAGTTTAACAGACTATATAAACGTAAAGCTAGAATTAATGATGCACTAAAGAAGTGTGTATATGGTATTGATAGTGCAAAGGCTTTGGTAATCGACCTTATAAGAGGTTTCGTAGACGAAAACGTAAAAGATATTAACGTTGATAAAATGTTAGGTCTTGACGAAGAAAGTGAGCCTAGTGACCATGTAATGTTTGAAATACTTATGTATAGGTATAAGAAACGTTATGGTAAAGGGGCTATTGCTCAATGGATTGACAATAATACATTTGATAGAGAAAGAATATCACCAGATAGTACTCGGGTACATGATAAAGCTTACTTTATCACTTGTGAAGATTTACAACAAAGCTATTTAGATGAAAACATAGAATTAACTATGGATGAAAAGAGAGATGTTCTGTCTGTATTAGTATACCAACTATATAAAGGTTTCGGTATACTAGATACTCTTAGAGAAATGGACATTAATGGTTTCAACGTAGGTACATCTGGTAGTATATTAGCCGCAGTAAATAATGCAAGGAATATGCAAAACAGAGCAAATAACTCAGTGTGGTTATATTTCCGTGGTAAGTATATTCATTTGAAGTTTATGAACTTCGGTAGTGAAGATGAATTAAGACGTATTATACAGTTAATGATACGTTATAATAATCCAGGTTCTTTAACAGCTAAGCGTGGTGCAATTGTTAATACAATGTATGATAAATCACGTATCTTGGCTTTAAGACCACCAGCATCAGAATACTGGGCAATATTCGTAAGAAAGTTTACTTTGAGTGATGTATCGCCTGAAGCACTTATTATCAAGCCATATACTAAGAGAGGTGAAATCACTGTAAAATTAGTTGAGTTCCTACTTAGAGGTAAGATTACTTGTGCTATTACTGGTAGACAAGGTTCTGGTAAGACAACTTTCATGAGCTCTGTTATTAGATATATAGACCCTAGATACACAATCCGTGTACTTGAGTTGGCTCCAGAGCTGTATTTAAGAGAGTTATATCCTACTAGAAATATTCTATCAGTACAAGAAACGCAGGCAGTAACTGCAGCAGAATTACAAGACTACTTAAAGAAATCTGACGCATCCGTATCAATCGTAGGTGAGGTTGCGACAGACCAAGTAGCAGCCCGTATGATACAAATGGGCATGACCGCATCAATCTTTACGTTGTTCACCCACCATGCGAACACACCTAAAGACTTGGTGCTTACACTAAGAAACTCCTTAGCAAATGCAGGTAACTTTAATAACATGGAAACTGCTGAAAAGCAGGTAACTGACGTTGTTAAGGTTGATATTCACTTAGATTATACACCTGATGGTAAACGTTTCATCAGTAGAATATCCGAAATTGTACAGCTAGATAGTAATACTCCATATCCAGAGTTTGACGAGCCTATACCAGAGTACGTACAAGGAGAGGAATACGATGAATACATGAAGAGATTAGCTCTCTGGGATAGAAAGTTACAACAATATAAGGTAAATCTGGACAAAGAATACTATTATAGACAGACTGACCGTGTTGCATTCGAAACAAGAGAAATCTTAAGATACAACTTAGATACAGATACTTATGAGTGTGTAGACAGGTTTAGTCCTTGGTTAGAGAATGTAATTAGAGCAAACTTAGGTAAGGAAATGGCATTAGAGTTCGATTACTTCATGTTAAGGAACTGGGGATTAAGAAAAGAGGACGAAGAAGAAGAAATTGACTTCGGTGGCAACTTAGAAACATTTCTTGATGAACTTGAGGGTAAGATTGATGACAACCTTGCACAAGAGACAAAAGCTATGGGTGTTAAATCTACAAATCTTGAAGATATTATAGACATGGATGAAGGTATAACAACTGTATTAAGTAGGAGTACCGAGTATCCAGATATTGCCGACGAGTTTAGTATTGGACTATTCAGTTAAAGGGGGTGCTACAACATGGATATGTCAATGTTAATATTTCCTGCGGTAGTACTAGGTATAGGATGTGTAGCAGCCTTCTTCGTATGGAAGGCTGGTAAAACACCCAAGAACATGAGAAAACTAAAAAGTCAAGAAAGAATGGTTAAGTTATATATATTTCTTGAAAGTTTTCCACTAACGACACGGAGAATGCGTAAGATATCTGGTAAACTGATAGGTTTATCAGTATTAAATACTAGGGAGATATATAAAACTTCAGCACAACTATTTATGAAAGGTAGCCTGCTAACTGTAATTCTTACAATAGCAGGTATACTAATGTTCGACGACGTAGTAAGTATGGCAATGTGTGTCTGCTTAGGGTTTATAGCGTCAAATGTATTCCTTGATAAGACAATAGATAGTATAACTAAATCAGTATATGAAAGTTTTAGAATAACACTATCAAGCTTAAGAGAAGAATATTTGAGACATAACTCTGTAGAAGAAGCCTTATCAGAATGTGAAACAGACGACTTGCTTAAAGGTATTATAGATAGCATAGCATCAATTATAACATCTGCTAACTCTGAATTAAAAATGCAAGAGTTCTTTGAAAGAGTGCCTTTCAGACCTATACAAACATTAGCTATGATTTGTTATAGGACAGCTAATATAGGTGATGAAACAGATGCTGTTGGTGAGAGTAACTTTATGAAATCCTTAAAATATCTAAGTGAAGATATTAACAGTGAGTTGACTAAGAGGAATTATCAAAAGAGCATATTTGGAAAGATTGAGTATCTATGTCTTGTTCCTATACCAGCTATTAATCTGATAGAGTCATTCTTCGCTAATGTTATTCCAGGCTTAACAGTAGTTTATAAGGGAACTCTGGGATATGTTATAAAGCTAGCAATATTGTTAGTCTGCATAGTATCTTATACAATTATAGCTACTATTAATAATTCTAATCCTATTAAGGAAGATGACAGAAATCAAATGATTAATGAGTTGCTTAAGTGGGAACCATTTAAGAACTTCATAGGTCATATAGCATGTAAAAACGATAAGGAAAGAAAACTAAAAGATAAATTTAACAAAGCTCTATCCAAAAAGTCTGTAATTGAATTTTATGCTATAAAGTTATTGACAGCTGTTGCTATATTCATTGCTATGAACTTAACAATAGCATTGGTTGTTCAGATTGGTAAAGAGTTTATGGAAACAAATACACAACCATTAAGTATGATGGCATCTGATGATACAAAGGATATACCTAAAGAGAGATTATTAGCTATGGATGCTGAATATATTAAGCTTAGGGATGAAGGTAAGGAACTAAAGCTAGCAAGGGGTATAGAGTTCTGTAAGGGTTGGTTGCCAGAATTAAACGATTTACAGTTACAAGACCAGTTAGACAGATTAAGTAAGAAATATAACTCTTTAAAAGGGGCCTACTTCAAGTGGTATTATGTATTAGTAGCCTATATGTTCAGTATGGCTGGATGGTTTATACCTAACATGATATTAAAAGGTAGGACAGTATTAGTTGAGAACGAAGCTCAAGAGGACTTCTTACAGATACAGACGGTTATGACCATTATAGCCGCTACAGATTGCGATAACATAGAAGCCTTAGAGCAGATATGTCAGGTGAGCAAGATACATAAAAGTATATTGCTTTATTGTCTGCATAGTTATCCTTCTAATCCAGAGTTAGAACTGACAAGATTAGAGTCTAAAACTCCTTTAATGGAATTTAAGCGTTTCATTCAAAAGATGAAAGTTGCGGTTAATGACCTAAGCTTAAAAGAGTCTTTCAGTGACTTGGAAATAGAGAGACAATACATCTTAAGTAAGAGAGAAATGGCTATAAGAGAAGCAATAGATAACAGGAGAAGTTTATGTGGTCTCATTAGTAGGGCGCCTATGGTCATGTTAATAGGTGGCATGTTGCTTGCTCCGATTGTTATAGTTGGTGTCCAAGAGTTAATGAAAGCGATGAACAGTTTAGGAAATATGTAATTAAAAACAATAAATAATAGGCGTATGAATATGCTTGTTATTAAAAGTATATTAATTTTTAATTATTCACAGAGAAGAGTATAGCTAAATATACTATGAGTAACAAGCGTATTTAAAGAGGTGACTAATATGGGTGTTGTAAAGTACAAAATGATAGGAAAAGAGTTCAATGAGTGGATTGTGCATACAGCACAAGATAAAGGGTACTACACATGTAAGTGTAATGTGTGTGGATTTGAGAAAGATATAAACGGATACCATTTAAGAAATAACAAGATACCTAGATGTCCAGAGTGTAAGAGAAGAGATAGCAATGAAAATAGAGTAACCTACATAAGTAATGGCTACAAGAAATCTACTAGAGACTTAAAACACCAATTTTTCGGGGAACTAGAAGTACTGGAAAGGGCAGATAGTGAGTATAAAGGTTCTAACTGGATATGTAGATGCTCTTGCGGAGATATTAAGATGTACAGTGAATACGATTTAATATCTGGAAACTCAAAATCTTGCGGTCACGGGAAGAATAAGTTTGAAGATTTAACTGGTAAATACTTCGGAGATTGGTACGTAGATAAAAAAGCTAGTTGGAAACAACAAGAAAGGATAATGTGGGAGTGCACTTGTAAATGTGGTGTACGTGCTACATTGTCTGGTTATGGGTTAAAGAATTATGTGGGCAAGACTTGTAGCCATATTGACGGTAGGAGGAGCAACGAGTTGTGTGACCTAACCGGGAAACATTTTGGGGAACTTGAAGTATTAAACTTGGCATATCATAGTGCAAATGGACCAGTCTGGAACTGCAGATGCTCATGTACAAAGGAATTGCCAATCCTAGGAAGGGATTTAAAGTCTGGAAATACAAAATCATGCGGTTACATAAGAGCCATAAACCTTAAAGGGCGGTATTTCGGGGAATGGGAAGTTATAGAGAGAGCACAAGATAATATCGAAATACAGGTAGGGGATTTGCTAGTTACTGGGTCATTAAATGATAGGGTAACTAGGTCAGCTTATTGGAAGTGTAGATGCTCTTGCGGTGTAATTAAAGATGTAAACAGTGGATTGTTAACTGGTGGTCAGTCAAAATCCTGTGGGTGCAAGAGGATAGAAGAAAGAATTAAGACAAACTTAGAACGCTATGGGGTAAAGCATACAGGCGCTATGGTTATAAATAGAACAGTTGAGCAAATTAGTATGACAGAGAGCAAGGAAAAGATGATACAAGCCATAGTGGATAACTTTGGTAAGTATAAGCCAACTATAAAAGAGTTAGCCGAATTACTTGGTATACAGACCTGTGCCACACTAAATAATGTTAAGAAATATAATATTGAAGATTATGTAAACATAGGAAACTATGGTAGAAGTCAGTATGAGGATGAAATAGAGCAATTATTTCCAGGAGCATCTAAGAATAACAGAAGTATACTAAATGGACTTGAAATTGACTTGCTATACGAGGATAAAGGTATTGCAATAGAGTTTAATGGTAACTACTGGCATAGCGAACTATATAGAGAGAAAGAATATCACAAAAATAAGACATTGGGCTGTGAGAAAAAAGGGATACAACTTATACACATATTCCAATACGAATGGGATAACGATAGTTATAGAGAAAAATTGATTAAAATACTTAAAAGAAAATTAGATAACAATACAAAAGTAGAATATGCAAGAAAATGTACCGTAAAGGAAATAGAAAGTGCAGATGCAAACAGGTTTGCAGATAAATACCATATGCAGGGCAAGGCACAATCCGGTATAAGCATAGGGATATTTGATGGAGACAATAATTTGGCAGGTATAATGACCTTTGGAAAGCCTAGGTTCAATCAGAATTTTCAATTTGAATTAATTAGACTAGCTTATAGAGACGATATAAACATAGTTGGTGGTTCAGAGAAAATGTTGGGGTACTTTAAAGAAAAATATAAACCAACAAGTATAATATCCTACTGCGATAAATCAAAATTTAGCGGTAGAGTATATGAAAGACTAGGCTTCAAACTAGATGGAATAACTGAACCAAACTATAAGTGGGTCAATATGAGCAATGGTAGGGCAATAAGTAGGTATATGGCTACAAAAGAGAAATTAATAGACCAGGGGCTTGGCGAGCATGGAGACACTGAGGTTTCAATAATGCAGAATTTAGGGTTTCTAAGAGTCTACGATTGTGGAAATGCAAGGTATGTTTGGTACAAAAGTACTGTAATTATAGAGTAAAGTACAAACATTAAGAAATATACAATGGGAGGTGTAGCAAATGAAGCACAAAAGAGAGCAAAGTACATTGGTGATAATGCAAAGACGAAATACAAGCTAATAAAAATACCCAAATGGGTACAATGCCTATAAACAGGCATAGACAAGAATAGGAAGAAAAAATATTTTATATGAAAGAGAAAAGGAGATAATTAATCATGAAAAATGAAGCATCTGATACCACAATGTTAGCCGTAACCGTAATTGCACTCGCAGTAGTAGTTGTAATTGGTTTCGGTATATTCCAGTACGCAAGAAGTATTCTTAACACAGGTTCCAACAACTTAACATCAGCTCTTGATAGTGTAAATGCAAGTGCATTTACAGAATATGACCAGACAACAGTATCTGCTAACCAAGTAAGGGCGGCATTCCAAAACTTCGACGGAAGTGCTAATGCAATCTTAGTTAGAACTCAAGCATTAGGTGTGGCTGGTAACAAGGTAACATCTTTCGCAAGTACAGATAATAAGAGATATTTCATCTCTGATGGTACTGGTACTGGTGCAAAAGTATTTATTAACTATAATGCAATCTTAATGACTGCTGCATCTGGAACTGCTTCAGCAAAATCTGATGGTATTGCAGGTACTGGTAGCACATTAACATTAACTGAGGGTGTTTACAAATTCTCTAAAGGTTTCTCTAACACTGGTGGTGTAATCACTCTTTATAATGTTATGACAGACATTAATAGGACTGGAATGACAGAGTATATTGCATCTGGCAGTAAGTTCACATCTAACTTAATTAAAGATGACTCTGGTACAATCTTAGGTATTGTATTTGAACAAACAAGATAATTAAAGCATAGCATAGCTTACAAAAGGCAGGGCTAGTCATATTGATGGCTAGCCCTATTTTTGAAGGGAGTGACAATAGTGCAAAATGAAACAAGGATAACTATATACACTGGAATAAGTATGTTACTTGCCGCATTAACCATAGGACTTATAATATTTGGATTATCTACTAGAAGCAGTTTCTCATCATTTAGAGATGCTGAAAAGAATGGTAGGGAAAAAGCTAAGGTAAACATGATGTTTGACAAGTACAATGGTAGTATAATCAGTGGTGCTGAGGTTGTAGCCATGATAAGAGACTTTTACACTGAAGATATTGATATATACATTGATAAAGATAAAAACGGCAACTTATGGAGTAAGTCGAGATTAAACGGGTTGACTTGGACAAGCACTGTAGGAACAACACCAGCTATGTTAGCAAGTTATAACAACTATGAATATGATTATAATGTACTGGTGAGTTTATTTAAGTCAAGTGATAAGTATACAGCATACCTAATATATGATAGCAGAGATGTATCAAATACTGCAAATAGAGGAGTTAAAAGCGAAAATAGTTGGGTAACTGGCGTACAGATAATAAAACAGTAGGGTAGAAAGGTGGTGTCAACTAGATGTATAAAGAGGCAGAAGATATAATCCATATATCAGCCCAAGTAGTTATATTTGCAGCTTTTACACTGGTGTTGGCAACATTATTTGCAATGGCTAGGCAAGCAGTATCAGCTAAGTCGTACAATGATGGAGTAGCTTCTGTAGTGGTAGAAGCAGGTGAGTATTATAAGTACTTCGGTGATAATAGAGTCATTACTACTCAAAACATGATAAGTTTCATAAGTTTATACGGAGACAATTATGGGTATGTTATTCAGCTTAATGACAAATTTTATAGTACAGAAGATAAGAATATAGTAGAGAAATTAATAGGCTCGAGCATACCAGACACAAAGTATAGACAGATAAACTATAGTATAAAGGGCATAAATAGTGAAATATACGTAAAAAGTGATATAAATAAGGATGCGAAATTCAAGGCGACATTATACGCAGGGAATTGGGATAACATGGTTAAGTTATCATCAGATGGTGCAAATGCAGGTACTCTGGTGCATTTTAAGCTTCAGTAGGAGGTTGTAACTATGAAAAACGAGGTTAGTGATACTGTTATGATGACTGTAACAGTAACGATGATATCAATTGTAGTTGGTATTATAGCCTTTACTATATATTTAGGTAAGGATATAGGTGGCATAGGGGTAAATATGATGGACAAAATTATAGACGATGTAAACACTGGTACTTTAAATGAACTATCTGGAGAAGTAAGAGAAATGCCAACAGCAAGCATATACTCAATAATGGAAGGCATAGGAAGTAAGAGTGTGGACAAAGCAACAAGTAGTAACGTAGTAGTAAGGATAAATAAAGGAGTTTATCAGTACATGCCACTTATGGATAATATTACAGGTAAAGTATTAGTAGAGACTTATAAGCTACCAACTGGACTATACAGAATAATTATTCATAATAATATTTGTAGTATAGGTGACGGTGGAGGTAATTGCAACTGTACAGCAGAAGCGGTACTAAGAGCAAGAGTACTATCTGATGGTCTAAAGTGGTAAGAGAGGGAGTGGTAGTGTGCATGAAGTAATAGATGATAAGCTAGACCTAGTAATATTTATAGTCATATTAACCTTAGTAGTATCCTATGGTGTTGTACCAAGCATAAACACTTATGTAAAGGCTAAAAGACAACAGAAAGAGATAATACAAGATAAAAACACTATGACTTTTAAGGGGTATGGGTATACAGAGTCAGACTTTGATAGTAAGTACAGCTTATACGATGTAATGCTATTATTACAATCTCAAGACTATAGTATGCCAGAGCCTAGAACTGTAAAAGTTATGGATAACAATAATGTAGTGTATGGAATAATAAAAATGGAGAATAACTACAGAGAGAACCTATTAGATATAGCAAATGAGTTTAAATCATATGCAATAGCAATAGCAGGTGCAACTGGGAAAAACATAAACAATATGAAGTTTGCACTAGAGTACAGAAAAGATTTATTTTACGACGGTAGTGGTAAGATTTCAAGCACAGATGAATATTTTGCACTCATTTGTGGTTGTGATTAAGGAGGGACAAGTAAATGACTGACTTTATAAATAAAATGATATCAGTAATATTAGTGTTCTTAATGCTAGTAATATGTCCATTGAACTTTGATTATCAGAATGATTTAGCAACTGGTAAGAGATTAATACTTAACGATATAGAGAACTTCTTAGATAAAATATCAGATAAGAAAAGTATATCACAGTTTGACTTAGATGACTTCTATATAAAGTTAAATAGTCATGGATTAGTTATTGACGCAGATGTTAGAATATTAAGAGCAATTCCAGAAGCTCTAGAAACTACATACATATGTGTGTACAATCTAGGAGACCCTAAAGAAATATCAACAATACAGTTGGAAAATGGGGAAATGGACGCCCTTGATGATTTAGTACCTGGAGATATAATACAAGTAGACGTAAAGGAGATTACTACATCATCTGCTAGAAAGATTGGGTTCTTTATAATGGGTTATGATAGTGGTAACTATAGACAAAGTATGGCATGTTATATAGGTCACTAGGCAAGGAGGTACTTAACTATGAAACAATGGTATGCGGTATTTAACATGATAGCCGTTATAATCATAGGAATGATGGTGTTCTCCTTAGATGTACAGCAACAAACATATGAAAAGGAATATGATACAGCTGTATTAAAAATGGCTACTGATTATGCTTCTATTGGGGCGTTAGATGCTTCTATAACATATGGTGACTTGGGAACAGATTATGTAAATATGGATAGCATAAGTATGAACCCTCAGAACACATTAAAGGTATTTAATACTATAATGTGTCTTTCATATGGAATATCAAACAGTGAATTAGCAATGAAAACTGTAGATGGAAGTATAGCATCTATGATATTATGTAGTTGGGATGGTTACTACGTGGCTGAAGTGGCAGATGATGGTCTTAAGTTCACTATGAAAAGACCGTATTCATTTAATATGAATGAGGAAACTGGAAGTTTAAAGAAGAATATCACAATAGCAATGTCTCTTAACA
>Ga0116190_1001843_pt1 | contig 17658 bp, 23 predicted proteins | sample AD_JPNTR4_MetaG_FD_89808 | JGI IMG/M metagenome (GOLD analysis project Ga0116190, IMG submission 89808) | Active sludge microbial communities of municipal wastewater-treating anaerobic digesters from Japan - AD_JPNTR4_MetaG | ecosystem: Engineered > Bioreactor > Anaerobic > Digestate | place...
ACTCCCATTTTAGCAGCTACTTGATCTCCAACCATTTGCTTCTGTTGATCGGGTGTTAATTGTGGTTGTCCACTTTGACTACCCCAAGATGTTTGAACTCCCATTTTAGCAGCTACTTGATCTGATACTTGCTGATTAGAAGGTAATCCTCTAGTAGTAGATCCATATCCACCAATCATTGCATTTGGATTAGTAATATCCGTTACATCCGACATACCTTGATTAGTTGAAGCAAACATTGATAAATTACCATTTTGTAAATCTTGCTTTAATAAACTTTCATCAATTTGAACTGGATTATCAACACCAGTTGTTGGAATATTAGCAGTAACTTTTTGATTAGTTGAAATTGGAAGATTATCAGTAACTTGTTGATTAGTTGAAACTGGAACATTAGAATTAGTTGGTTTCCAATTAGAAGGATCTGATTGGTTAGGATTTATATTGTTAGGTGTAGAAGCAAATTTAGTTACATCTGGATTAGTTCCTGTTGGGGTTGTAGTTGCTGCGGCATTAGCAATTGCTTGAGGATTAATTCCTCCAGCAGCTTGAGTTGCAGCAACTTTTTGAGGATCAACTATATCATTAGTATCTGGTCTACGAATACCTGCTAATTCTCCACCAACTTTATTTATATCTCGTACTGTAACAGAAACAGAATCTCCTTGGTTTCCTCCCAATAAATATACTTTATTTCCTTCTATTTTTTGAATAATTCCAATGTGTCCTTTACTTGAATCTCCACCTCTATTAAAAACTGCGATATCTCCAGGTTTTGCATCACCAATTTCAACTTTTTTTCCATAATTTAAATATGCCTTAGATGATAAATTATTTTTAGGAACTCGATAACCACTTTCTTTTAAAACTCCTCCTACAAAACCACCACACCAAGGATTATTATTTCCTCTAACATCATTCATTCCTGTTAATTTAGTTAATTCTGCGGTATTTTGATACTCGTTCATTCCATGATATTTACTAGCTACAGAAAGTAGTCCAGTACCAGCTGATAAATCAGGACCGCCGGTTAACATTCCACCTGATACTGTATTAGGTGATAATTGATAATTTGCTGCTTGTTGTGTTGGATTAAAACCACCCATACTTGGACCACCCATACCAGGCATATTTGAAGGTCCATTAACTCCTGCTATATTTGATTGATTAGGTAACTGCCCAGTTCCTTGTTTAATAACTGTCTCTTTACCAGTTTTAATACTACCTTCAACTTGCTGCATAGCATCCATTATTCTTTCGCGTTCTTCTGGCGTATACTGATTCATTGGTTTGTTAACACCACCAACTGCGGCAAGTACTCTTTGTTGATACTTTCCAGTATTATTTTCTCCAGGAGGAGCATATCTAGCAATAGCTTCAGTTAAACTTTTATCTTTATAATTTTTACCTTCAAAAATTAAAGAACTTTTCGCAGCACGTCCTGCTTGCATACTAGGAAATATGGCAAATCTACCATCTGATCCAATTGCACCATGTTTTTTTGCAAATTCCCCATATTCAATATTGCCAGGATTATTATTACGCCAATTTCTATTACCTTCTCTCTTTACTTGAGTACCATCTGCTAACTGTACAATATTATATCCTTTTCCAGTTTGTAAAATACCACTAACATCTCCAATTTGTGATCCAGGCATATTTGGTAATTGTCCACCAGAAGTTTGATTAGATAATTGATAATTTCCAGATGATAAATTACTACCACTACCACCCATACCAACAGGAACATTTTGACCGCCCATTGTTCCTAATGAATTTAAGAAATTACCAACACTACCACTTGGACCACCAGGAATACTAGCAGTATTACCCCAACTAGAACCCATTCCACCAGATGATGTACTAAGATTTGAATTTGATGGACCCATCATTCCTGGTAAATTATTATTAGCAGCATTCCTTACAAAATCGCCAATATGACCAGTACCTGCAGGTAAATTAGATAAAGCAGAATTTAAATCTGTTTTATTACCTTTCTTAAAGATAAATGCATTTGCTAGATCACCTGCTCCTTTTTGCATATCAGGCAATGAATTTAAAAATGAACCAAAGTCCTTAGAAACTTCTCCTGTTATTTTTTGAAGATTTTCTGGTAAATTTGTAAGTATATCACCTAATTGTTCTTTAAGCTTTTTAAACATATCACTAGAAGATTCTAGTATTTCATCTAATATTGATTTAGAATCATTCCCTTTTTTCTCAGCGTCTTTAGTTCCTTCTTCTGCAGTTTTTTCTGCTAATGATTTTTGCTCATCTTGATCTAAACTTTTATCAGAATACTTCGTTTTAGGTTTATATATACTATCAGAAGATTTCATTAATTGATCTAATTGTACATGAGCTTTAGGCATTATATTTTTATCTACAGTATATTTACTTGTATCCATAAACTCAATGTAAATTCTACCATCATCTAATTGATATAAATAAACATAAGGTTCATTAAATTCTAATTTAGACAATAATTCTTTTTCACGAATCTCATTACCACGTTGTAAATTTCTATCTCTAGAATAATTTTCTGTTCCATATCGTGGACCTGATGGCACACTAGGAGCAGTATCAGTAGTTACCGGAGAATTATTTAACTGTCCAGATGGTAATTTAGTTTTCAAGAAAGATAAAGCATCATTAAAATTAGCTGGAGTATTAATTCCAGTAGTATCTGTTCTATCCCCTTTTTTAAATATAAATGAATTAACATAATCACTAACAGTGTTTGAACTAGGCAAATTTTTTGAAATTGTATCAAGTCCAGGTAAACTATTTAATGCATACTTAACTTTATCTTTTCCACTTTGATATATTTGCTCAAATGTACTAGGTTCATTCGAATCATTATTAAGAATATTACTATTTTTACTAGTAGAAATATCTAATCCATATCTAATAGAATTTGGACTCTTACTACCTCCAATAATAGGAATTATATCTCCTTTTTCTTGAGCAGTAAGTAATTGTGGACCCATAATAAATTCATAACTTCCGTCTTTAGAGTTTAATAATAACTCTGGACCACTTTCACCAGTAATATATGTTTTACCAACATCTACAGGACCGCCTTTTAACCTCACTCCTGCAATTTCATTAGGATTAACATTATTTTCCAATTTTAATAACTTTTTAGAAATTTTATCTATATCATTTTGTAAGCTTTCTAATTCTTTTTCTTTTTTAACTACTAAGTCTTCAAGTGTTTGTGCTTCTTGTTGTTCAGGAGTATCAAACAATCCAAACCATCCACTTGTTCCTGCAGTATCTCGTTTTTCTTTAGAAACTTTTCGTAATTTATCTATTTCTAATCGTTTTTGTTCAAATCTATCTTTAGCAGTTTGTAACTCTGTAGTTGTTTCAGCTTTTAATTTATTATTATCTTTAAAATAATCACCTATTAATGGAATTTCACTAAATTTAGTTTGAAAATCTTTTCGAAATTCATCTATTTTAGCTTTAATAAATTCAAAAAATTGTACAAATGGAGAAGATATTGTTCCCCATAAATTTTTTAACATTGCTACAATTTGATTATCTGCTGAAAAGAATTTACCAACTTCTGTATTAAATATGCCTATCCCATCTGAGATTGGTTTAAAGAAACTAATAAATGGACTAGAAATATATCCCCATAAATCACCAAACATTCCAGAAACACCTTTCCATAAAGATGAAGCACCTTCTTTAATATTTTCCCAATTATCAAAAATAAATTGAATTGCTCCACCTAATAATGCTCCAATAATTGGCCCAAATGGAGGCGCAAATGGAAGTCCTAATAATGCATATTTAAGCATATTTCCACTAATACTACTAGATGTTAATGCTCCTTTAACAAATCCTGCAAGTCCACCAAGAAAACCCCCTTCTTTAAATCCTTCTATTGCTCCAAATACACCATCAATAATTAATGAAAAAGCACCACCAACGATTTTAAGAGGAATTTTAGCTATAGTCCCAATAATTTTACTAAATAATGTACCTGAAAAAAGTTGTTTTGTAAATATTTCACTTAACCACTTAGGAGTTAATAATGACCCTAATGCTTTAAAACCACTTCCCATTAAATCACTTAAAAACGATATCCAATTTCTAGCTATTATCATTCCATTAAATATTCGAGGAATAAATTTAATTATTGCTTTAGGTAAATCCCATAATACTCCTTTAATAATTTTATGCAAATTCATTCCAATGCCAAATGCAAGTCCTTTTAATACAGATGGTCCCAATAAAACACTACCTGTTGCTATAGCTAACCCTTTGAAAAAACCTTCTTTCCCGGTAAATATATCTTCTACAAAATCTGGAACATAATCTAATACTTTTTCTTTTATTTGGGATATAGTCGTATCACTAAATATTGATTTAAATAATTTTTCAATTAATGGCAATACTATTGGGGCTACTAATATTCCAAATCCTGCAATTGCAGCACCTGTAAGAGCAGTATCTATTATTCCATCTAGTATTTTCCAAAATAAACCTTTTTCTCTTTTTGGAGTAGTAATTTGCTCTCTTTCTTTCTTACCAGGCTGTGTTAAATTTGTTGCTTTAACGGCGGGTTTATTACGTTCTTTTAATGCTGCTAATCTTTCTTGCATTGAAACATACATTTGATCTTTAGCATGTAATCCCATTTGAGATTTATCTAAAGCAGATTTCATTTGATTGAAAGTCGAATTAGCAGCTTTAGGTAAAGCAGCTTGACCAATATTAGATACATTAATAGCTTGGGTCATTGTTAGTTTAAGTTTATTATAATCTATAGCTATTAATTCTGATATTTGTTTATTAGATAATATTTTTCCACCAACTTTAGGAACTTCTATTTCTGGCCCTTTTTCACCGACTAATCTAGCTTTTCCAGCAGAATAAATTCCACCTTCAGCAAATGCATGTATCTCCCCACCGGGTATTTTTTTAAATTTTAAAGACCTTACAGTAGTGATTAATTCTTGTAATAATTTAACTTGTTCTTTCCCATAATCACGAATATTTTTATTGACAGATGCAAGTTGAATATTAAACTGTTTTTTGAATACTGCCATAAAATCACTATGATTATCTTCTAATTTTTTAATAACACTTACACCACTTTGCAATATTGCTATTTCTAACTGATTTAATGGATTTGCGCCACTACTACTAGATGTAGAAATTCGTCTATTAGTTTTTTTAATTTTACCAGTTTGACTAAAATCCCCACCCATTAATTGGTTTAAAACATCATCTGTTTGGAATTGATTATTAATATTACTTTGTTCTAAGATTCTTTCTGTTAATTTTTCTCTTTGTTTTCTAGTAGAAAATAAAGTTCCTCTAAAACCTCGCCCAGTATCTTTATATATTGCTTTTCGTTTTTTATCAGAATATTCACTGTATTCTGCTTTAGTTAAAAATTGACCTAATTCCTCAACATAAATTCGTTCTTGTTTATTTTGTGTCCGAACATATGAATGTGTTTGACCAGTACTTGCTTGCAATAATTTATTATCTTGGGCATATATATTTTGTAATACTTCTTGAATAGATAATAATACAATCCGTTGACTTTCTAATAGTCCAGGCACTTTAGTAATTGCATCGGCAGTTCTAATTTCAGGAGATTTTTGAGATGAATATTTTCTAGTTAATTTATCCTTAGTTTTTTCTCTTGTATAAAACTCATAAAGCCCTGTAACCATTCCAGGTATAGCACTTAATCCCTTTAATAATATACCTAAAGACGCAGAAGTTAATTGTCCGATAATTGGAATTTTATATAAAGTTTGAAAAAATGTTGTTTTTAATTCTTGTACTAATGATGTATTTATTGATTCATAAAGATCTTGTACAAAGTCTCCTTGTTTCATCCCTTTACTATAAGATACAAAATCTAAAGCAAAATGTCGTATTAATTCATGTATACTACTTAAGAAAATAACACTCAATACTTCTGGAGATGTATTTTGATTTCTACCTATTATTTGGTTAGAAGTATGAGTATAAACATTTATTGACCCTACAGTCATATTATATTTTTTAGCGACTCTTGAAATATTTTTATCAATATAAAATTGTCTAAAATTAAAATCTTTAGTATATCTTTCAAAAACATTTATATAAAATTTTTCAAACGCTCGTCTTTGAAAATCTGCTTGCTTTAAATGATCTTGTCTTATAAAATTTATATCATCTAAATGTTCATCATATGCTAACTGAGTTTTCTTTAAATGATCATTTAAAACTGATGCAAGATTATTGTAATTTGCTGAAGTATTACCATCAATTAATCGTTGTATTAATTGTTTAATATCTAATAATACATTTACAATCTGACCCATAGCAACGTCAGATTTATTTTGCATTTTTGCATTAATTTGTCGTTTATCATTACCTAATAAACTAGATAAATCAACAGTGTCTTTATTAGATTTAGTTTGTTCTCTTTTAAGATTTATTGGTTGTGAACCCAATAAATTGCTAAAATTATTGGGTTTACTTGATTGTTGTCTCTGAGCATTTTGCTGCGCAAAAAATACACCAGGATTAAATGAATCACGCATAGTAAACTCGTTTAGTTGATTATAAAAAAACTAATATGTATATATAATAATATCGTTTTCCTATATTTTTAAAGACAAAAATGGGTACTCGTTCTGATATTTGTGCTATTTTTTATATAGAAAATATCGAAAAATTTAAAACTGATTTTAAAGCATATCTATTAAATATTATGGATAATAATGATTATAATAATATTCATTATATGCTTAATAAGTTTTATCAAATAATTGAAATAATAAACTCAAATAAAATTGGATTTTGTTATCTCGATGAAGGTATTAAATTTGATATGATAAAAAATGATTTAAATAACTTTTTTGATTTCTTAGAATCGTTAAATATTGAATTTGAAGCTAAAGAATTATGTACTGAGTATTTAGAATTAGATAAGTTTAATTATTCTCGGAAATCAGAAAGTAAATACTCTGAATTATTTATAAATTGTATTTTAGATGGAACGCCTGAAACTACAGATATTAATTTATTAAATTGGGTTGTCACCTAAAATACAAAATCATCAAATGACTCCAAATCTTCTGCATTTTTAAGTAATTCTCTTTCAGAAGCAAATACATCTAAACCATGAGATTGTTTAAATTTAGAACTAACAAGAATACTATTAAGCAGCATATCTTCTTCTTTTCGAGTTTTACTTAATGTAACTTTATCGACAGTGGAATATGTTGGATCTAAAATAGTTTTCTTCTTTGCATAAGCACATAAACATGATGCCATAAATAAATCATCATGATGTCCAAATTTAGCGGATACACTACCATTAGACCGTTTCTCAATAATAGATAATTGAGTAATTAATTCATTAGATTTGATTAATTTTGGTTCACCATTTATATAATCATAAAAGATAGAAATCATTTGATCTTTAGTTTTTATATTAGTATTAATACCATATTTATATTGATCTCTTTGAGATTCTTCAACATAAAGATATTTGGTATAATTAAATGAATTAGAACTAAAATTTTCTAAATTTTCTATAATTGCTGAACCTATTGAATTGTTTTCAATTGCAACTAATACTCTATTATTAGTTTCATTACAAATATATTCGATAATGTCTTTAACAATATCGGAAAACTTGGTAAGCGATCCTAGTCTTCCAAAAAATTCGCCAACTTGTACGAAACTTTCGTATTCGTAAATTTCAATGGCGCAGTAATCACCTGTTACACTAAATTCATATATTTCTATATGAGTTAGACTACATCATCAACTTTGGAGGTCGCATTGTGTCAGAAATTCACCCAAATATAACAATAGATAATGCAAGTATCAATTTAATGATATTAGATGTTTATAAGGATATTAATCTTGAATTAAAAAAATATACTAAATCTTTAATCTTAGAAATAATAGGTATTAAACTTGATAGTTGGGGACGTATTGTCTCTATTAGTGATAATTTAAAAGATAAAGTTTTAAATTTTGAAGAAATCCAAACTTTACAAGATAAATTAGTAGATACTATTAGAGAAGAAATAACAATAAAATTAAATAATGAAATGGAAAATAAATTTTATAGTAAAAAAGCAATAAATCAAATTTCTTCTTCAATTTTTACTAGTTTAAATAAACAAGTGATATCCCAAATTGAAACTAATATTCGTAATGAATTAATGGAATCTTTTACTGAAGCAGTAAAAACCTCAGTATATTCTATTCCACAAATTCAAGAATTGGTACTTAAAAAATTATGATTAATACACAACGTGTTATAAACAAAGTTTTTAAAGAAGCTGAAGAAGAAATAACTAAATGGGGTGTAAAAGTTATTTTACAACAAATGGGATTCACTTTAGATAGATATACTAATGGTATTGAATTATCTAATAATAATAATATGATACCTATTATATTTAAAGATGAAGACGTCAAAGACATTGTAGCTAAAATATCCAGAAAAATAGATTATAATTTAAAAAATCACTTACTTGATATATTAGAGCGTGAAGCTCTGCCAAAAGTTATTAAAACTACTCAAGATTTACTTACTAAACAGGCAACTCTTTTAGTAGAACAGAAGATTTATGAAAAAATATTTAAAACCTATAAAACTCAATTAGAAGATGCTTTAACAGAAGAAGTAATGGCAGATCCTATAATTAAACAAATAATGATTGGAAAATTATAATGACATATCTTAAAAAAAGTACTACAATATCCCACATGGAAATATTAGATAAATTAATAATAGATGTGGTAGAACAAAAAGAAGGCTGTAAATTAATGGAATTGATTGTTGGATTAAGTGATATAATCAAAAATGAAAATCTAACAAATATTAAATTTGAAGATCATTTAGAATATGTCAAATTGATCAATTTAATTCAGCAATCTATATCAGATCAAACAAATATTATCTATGATAAAGTAATTAATTTAATTAAAACTGGTAATCTAGTTGGTATTTCATATAATCTAAAAAGTAAAACATATTCTGATAAAATATTCATACTTCCAAAAGGAACTGGATTTAAATATATTCTAAAAAATAAAACTGAGGAATAAACATGATTTCACTTAAAGAATTAGTAATCGAAATTATTAATAAAAGTAAAGGATGTACAATAAATCAAATTGTTGAAATATTACATATTAAATCAGATTATAATAGTTATTTACTTAGAAACACTGATATTTCAGAATTTATATCTAAAACTACAGAAGAACAAATAGCAGAATTATCAGAAGTTATATATGATCTTAGTAAATATGGAAAAATAACATGTTTAAAATATAAAGTTCCTGATGAACGTTATAACCTATTTCTTGTTCCTAAAGAGACTAAAATAGAATATCTTAATAACAAAGCTATAACTAATAATGAAAATAATGTCAGTATAGGATATGCAATTCTATACTTATTCTTTGTCATAACATGGATATTCGGTATTGCTTTAAGTGTTGGGTGGATAAAAATATTATTAGCTATAATATTTCCGCCTTATGCTTGGGTAGTTTGGGCCGAATGGGTTATAGAAATTATTAATAAAATTATATAAACCTATTTTAATTCCGCTGTTAGTTATGTACTAACGGCGGAATTTTATTTCCAAAGTTGTTTTGCTTTATTAGTCGTTGCACCTTCTAGTATAAAACTAGACTGGCTCAGTATTATCTTTCGCTTATAAGATTTTCACTGAATTAACAAAATTTTTCAATACATATCACTATGTAAAGTCGCTAACAGTTAACGATTTAGCTGTATCTACGCCCATTATATAGTATTGATTAGGATCTAATTCACTATATAATTTTAATGAACTAAAATGTGATAATTTAATATTTTGAATTGGTTTTTTTGATTCCAATTCAGAAAGAAATTCATCTGTAAATATACAGTTAGTACTTCCAATAAATATTAAATCAAGTTCTTGGTTTATTGAACGCGTATTAAAATTTAATTCTCGTTTTTGTTGAACATACCAATCATCACTTTTAGTTGGATCTTCAGACCAATGATATTTAATTTTAATGAAACTGTTTTTATCTGGAGCAGCTACCAACTGATTCACATTTTCAACAAGACTTTCATCTTCATTAAATATATCGTCACTTTCTAATGCATTATCCCACATTTCATAAAAAAATTGTCCATCTCCACCAGTGCCGTTTGGAGTAGATGTAAATAATATAAAATAAGGATAGTTATTTTTTATTGCTTGTTCTCGTGCTTTACTTACTTAAAATTACTATATTTCTATAGTAAATAGACTATATCATTAAGTTAATATTTAAAATAATTATATGCATATATATTATTGACGGTATGGTCATATCTGCGACTGCAACGCAGTAAAAACTAACCGTTAATAATCGCACTGTTGTTCCTGGTTTTGCAGATCAGGAAGTGCGATTATTTTTTTATTAACTTATTTCATACTTAGTCGTTGCACCTTCTAGTATAAAACTAGATTGGCTCAGTATTATCTTTAAAGACTTTCACTGAATTCATGAAATTATTCGATGTATATCACTATACAAAGGTGCTTATTTTTTATTTTATTTTTTGAGACTCAAATATATTATAAAAAATGGTAATGATGCTCGTGTTATTACCATTTTATTTTACTTTGTTTTTATATCAAATAATATATAGATATATTATTGATCAGTAAGAATGGAGAAACCCCCTGCCATGATTTTTATTCGATCATGATCGTCCCAGCAAAAAGCAAAATAATGCTTGGGCGGTGAAGGAATCATTAAAAGGGTTTGTATAATTGGCTGATCACCAATTACTGCTCGTAAAGCAGTCCCTTAGATTCCAAAAAAAGCTTTGATTGGCTTGTTCTAGACAAGTTAACTCAGAGCTTTTTCTTTTTACTTTTTTAAGAAATAAAAAATATGTCTACTGAAAATATTGTTATAGTTAATGGTAATCCAATGGACGGTTTCACTATAATTGGACCTTTCATTGATTACGATGCTGCAATTAAATATGCAGATTCAAACTTAAAAAATGAACAATGGTGGACTACACAAATAAATAAACCAGATCCAAAATTTGGATTAGAAATAGAATTTTAATTCATACTAATTATTAAATTAATGGAGATAAATCATTGAGTAATCCACAAGAAGAAGCTGATAAATTGCGACATGAAGCAAAACAAATTATTAAATCGGTATTTAATAATCCCGATGGACATACTGATGAAATTTTAGAACGATTAATTGATTGTATTATAAGTGCAGCAGTACTAGAAACTGTGACAATTTATAATCAAGCTATTAAAAAATAATTCAAATTAAATACACTTGGTTTTTAATTAACTAATATATAAATAACTCATTGAATGATCGTGGTGGTCTCGATCAACTTTTTATCCAGGAGGATAAAATGAAGAGTTATTCGATCATTGCTGCCTCGATGGCAGCAATGATAATGACCGTATTAATATTGCCAATGTTTCTAGCAGCGCCCTTTTCGTGGACCATCCTAATAGGGATGGTCTGGACAATTACAAAATTTGTCACCAAAGAGGAGTTCTTTGGTGACTAATCGTAAATTCCGATCTTCTATTACAGGGGGGTCGGAATTTCTTTTTAAATATGTATATTATTTAATAGTTTTAACAACCACAGGGGAAGATCCATGATTTACTTTTTCAATTTGTATTTTAAGAATATAGATGAAAAAATAAACCGATTCCAATATTGGATATTTATCTTAGGTGTATTTGGGTTAGTAATTATTTTAAATCTCCTAGAAATTAATCTAGAAATTAATCTAGAAGTTCTAGTAAACATTTTAAGCATCGCCTTTATTTGGCCAACACTAACTATAACTATAAAAAGATTAAATGATATAGGATCAGAAAATTTTATATTAAATATTATCATAGCAGCAATAACTACAATAATGCCAGGATGGTATAATATAGATTTTTATGCTATGATTATACTAGGAATAATTCCTAGTAATTACATACCATACTTGAAAAAATGTTGGTATGTATATAAAAAACAATTTAATAGTTAATAAGAAAAATAGCTTGCCCATAAAAGGGCAAGCTATTCTTTTTTTAAATATATAGATTTACATTAAATAAATTAAAGGAGTTTTTTATGATTTTAAACAATGTCGAGTTATCTAATATTAGACTATTATCTAAGATAAAAACATTAGATATTAATATTACCAAAGAAAATCGCACAAATTATTTAAATATCTATATTCCTTTTTATGGGATCAAAATTAAAGCTCAAATAGTTGAACATAGACAATTTTTATTAAATATAGAATGGATAACTGATCCCCATCTGATAAAAAAATCAGTAGCAGAATATTTAATTGCAAACGAATATGTGAATTTAATATATAAAAACTCTACATTTTATTGTATGCAATTAACATATAATTTATTATTTCAAATGCTATAAAAATAGTATAAGATAAATTAACGTAGGGAGAAACATGATTCAACTTTTTAATTTATACTGTTGGGATATTTCTGGAAGAATAACCCGAAAACAGTACTTGATGCTGTTTGTTATGATGGGCGTATATAGTATATTCATTATAACAGCAATAATTATTGCCAATGATTCAGACGTATTAACGGCGATTCTTACTATTCCGTTAATATGGTCGGGAATAATATCCTCGATCAAAAGAATAAGAGATACTGGATTATCTCCCTGGTGGTATATTTTACAATTACTTCCTTATATGGGAGTCATTATAGGGTTATCTTCATGGTGGATTCTCTTACAAATACTCCCTTATATTGGGATTATTATAGGATTAACTTTTGTATTAGTCCCTACTAATTCACTTTCCACGACGTAAGACACAAGAAATAATTGTCCAAATTCTAGATTTCAGATCATAAAAATAACACTTAGTATTTGAGTATATAATATGTAGATATAGTATTAGATAAATCAGCAACCGTGGAGAACACCATGAACAAATTTTTCAATACGTATTTCTGGAATGTTTCCGGGAAGATCACCCGGAAGCAATACTGGACGTTTTTCGTAATTAGTTGCGCGTATAGCGCACTATTGGTGTCTGGTATTATCACCGCCAGGCATTATTTTAACGGCGACTCCGATGTATTGATGATAATTCTCGTTATCGGATACATCCCGCTCATTTGGTCTGGCATTAATGCGTCAATTAAACGTATCAGAGATACGGGGTTATCCCCATATTGGTATGGGGTCCAGTTGATCCCCTATGTGGGGATCGTTGTGGGATTAGTGTTCGCACTAATCCCATCCAACTATTTCCCGCGCTCCAAAGCGCAGGAGGTAGTTATATGATCGTTCAACCCCCGCCCAAAAGGCGGGGTTTTTCTTTATTAATAATAGAAGTTAATTATGTCTTATATTAAAGACAATATACGTGTTGAAATAAATTCAAACCCAAAACGAAATAATAGGCGTCGATATCATAAACCACATATTGAACCAACCCTATATATTGAGCCAGTACTATATACTGAACCGGTAAATGAAATGTCATTTACTATTACTCCAACAATGCTAAAATTATGGAAATACAGTGCTATTATTGGAGCAATTATGGGAATTATTAGTGCGATATTTGACCATTCATAAAAAACGGAGGCTTCTTTATTAACTAAATAATATTTGTTATTTTTACATAAAATAATTTGTTTTTAAATATATAATAGTTTTAATTAACATAAGAGATTAAATCATGCAATATCTAAAAAAAATTATCATTTCAACATTTATTGGAATAATAATATTTATATTTGGAATAATGACTATGGATGTATTTCCTTTAGCATTAACAGCTATATTATTATTTATTATATTAATATATATGGCAATTATATCATACAATAGAGCAAAAATAATTAATAAAAATTATAAATTATTATGGGCAGTTGGATCAATGTTACCAATTATAAACATATTTATAATTAATAAATTAAGTAAAAATATATTAGTAACAGATTATTAAATAAGTATCCCAGCTTTAATTAGCTGGGATACTTTGTTTTTAAGTAATTTTTACACAGGTTGAGCAGCACGATAAGCAATATCAATATGACGTATAAATGCAACTTCATCAATATATAATATTGGCGAAGTTAAAGAACGAGCAATTTGATCAGGTCCAGTATTTGAAGCTGGATAAAATGTTCTAATCAATGAATTATTATCTAACTCCAAGTAAGTCTTTTTTTCGGCACGACCTTTAATTGGAGATTTCATCCAAGTTGGTAGCATTGAATGAATAAATTTAATCTTACTCAAATTTTCAAGTGCGGCTACTTGCCGCATATTAAGAATAATTATTGGAATACCAGGAAAGAAATTAGCAGCCCATATTAATAGGCAAGATGCGATAGTAGATTTCGTAAATATTATACATCGCTGTATAAACTAGATTATATCATTATCTGTATAACTACAGATATACAGTGCATAATCGTTGAACCTTCTAGTTAATAAACTAGATTGGCTGCTGATTGTGTTATAAACATGTTCCAGCAATTCACTGTATTATCATTTTAGAAATTACTTTCTAAACGGGCTAAAATTAACCAAGTTGTCTACTTGCCATAAATATCACTTTATGATATCTATAAACTGATCTAACTACTCTCCTCAATTTATTGTGAACATGTTCTTTACTTAATAATAAAGAACTGCCAACTTCTGGAATATATGCATAATTATAAATAAAATATAATGGATTATTTCTACATTTCAAATACTCTAATGCATAATATTCTTCTTGTTTACTTTTAGTAATTGAAGTAATAATGTTACTCATAATTTATTTTTATTCATTTATTGAGAAATTGTGCAATCCTGGCTTGTCGATACAAAAAGCACCGCCTTTCCCAGTACAGTAGTATCCACACACTGGGCAGAAGACTTCGTTGTCGAGCCAAGCCGCCCATATTCCTAATACTAAAATTCCCAAAGCAATTAGTAAGAAAATCATTTCCTATCCTCGGTCGGGTGTAATCTGTACATTAATTTAAACTTATAATATAAAAATATAATATTAACTCTAAAAAGGAGAACTTAATGGTTAAAATGTGGATTGATGATATTAGGCCGAAACCTAATGAAGAATGGCATCATATGAAAAATTCATCTGATGCCATTAAGTTTATAAAACTTAATGGAATGCCAGATATTATTTCTTTTGATCATGATTTAGGAGATGATGATACTAGCATGAAAATAATAAATTTTATTATAAACTCATATTTAGATAACAAATTACAAATAAATAATAATTTTACTTATTTTGTGCATTCAGCAAATCCTGTTGGATCGCAAAATATAAGAAGTAAATTAGATAACTTTCTAAAACATATACGAAATCAATAAATACTTCACTTCTCCCGCTTTTTTAAGTGGGAGAAGTTATTATTTCACACTTTGTTTTTTACTACAAAGTAATTAATGTTTGTAAAGCTTTTAAACTACCAAAATTAGAAATACTTCTAGTTTTTATCGGATATTCAATATAACTTCTAGAATCTTTACTGAAATCTCTTCCAGTTCTATAAATCTTCCACAATTCAAATTCATATGTGTCTTTTAAATTTAAATAAAGAACTTCAAGTTCTTTAATAAATCCTAAATCAGACACAATAATTAAATCTTGGTCTGAATATTTATTTTGAATTGATAATAATAGACGTTCTCCAAACCAATCTTTAGATAGATTTGGCTTAATAATTTCTTCCCCAATACTAATCATAACATCACGAATTCTATAATTAGATTTTTTAATATCAATAGCTCGATTTTTTTGGATGTCTAATTCAGAATCCGAAATATCAAATAATGCACATACTGCATTTCTTATAGGAGTAGTAAATTTTAAATTTACTCCTTGATATTTTTCAATTAAAATTTTAGCAATAGTATCTTTACCAGAACCAGGAGGGCCATTTAACAAAATTATTTTTTTCATAAATTTCTTTTTTTAATATATAGATATAGGGATGATCCAACAGAGTGTCCCAGGAGGACAAAACAATGAAACTTAGTATTTTATTATTATTTATCTCATCAACAGTTATAGCTGAAACTGCAGATTATGAAACTGTTAAGCGGCAATGCGACATAGTTAAAGAACCTATAAAAATTGAATATTGTTCAACATTTATAAAAATTCATGAAAATCGAGAAGACTGCTCAAAATCTGATGCAGAATGCGATCTTGATGAATTAAAATCATTAATGACTTTGAAAGAATATATTTCATTAAAAATTAATTTAATAAAAAATAATGAACTTGATCCCAATCAAATTCAAGAAATATGTAAGACTAAAAAAGACGCAAATTATGATACTTGTATCACAGAATTACTTATTGAAAAAAATGAACAAAATTGCACTAAATCTGGATCAGAATGCTCTCATGATAAAGCAATAGCCTTATCAACATTATCTAAATATATGGATATTGAAATTGCATGGTGGAAAAATAATTTAAAAAAATTAGAGAATGAATAATCCATTAAATATAACCCCCAATTATATTGATTGGGGGTTATATTATTATGCCATAGGGAACTCCTATGGCATAATACACTTACCACCACGACAATGAGCAACAGGACGAAGTATCCAATTATGCATTAAATGTTCTCCTAAAATAATAGTTTAAATTATATTTAATTTTTAATTAATAAATATATAAATATATAATTAGGTATCAACTGGAGGGATAAAATGAAATATTTTTTATTAACAATGATATTAGTAATACAAGCAGTAATACTATTAATATTAACTGATAATTTTGAAAATAATAATAAAGTAAAATCCGATTTTAACCAAATATCCATGGATTTAATAAATAACAATTCACTAAACAAAAGTGAAGCAGAACAACAATGTAGCAATATAGATCCCAAAATAAAAGGGGTTTGCTTTATAGATAATTTAAATAATCAAATAAAAAATAAAGATTACTATCAATATTATATTAATAATCATATAATAATAAAATATTTAGAAGTTTTATAAATAATAAACCTTTTAAAAATCTTAGAGGTTCACTCTAAGATTTTTATTTATTTAATTTTTCCATAAACAAACATAATGCTGCCCATTGAAATGCACTAAGCCATGATATAATAAGCGCCGTTAAAAAATAATCTATAATAAAAAATCCATTGAATATTTTATATTGATATATTGCAACTAATATAAAAGCAACCCAATGACTTAAACAATAGCCACAAGAGAATAAATGACCTAATATTTCATTTCTATCTTTAATATATTCTCGAATACTGCTAAATAAATAACTTTCACTAATAGTAAAAGATATAGATGCAGTTACCATTGATAATAATATTAGTTTTTCATTCATTAGTTAAATCTCTTGTGGCTTACTAGGACAACCTGCTCTACAACGAGCAATTGGACGAAGAGTAAATTTAGTGATCCAAGTCATTTAAATAACCTCGGAGTGCAGCCAGGGAAGGCAAACGACCCCCCAGCGAGTTGCGTAAGAACGGGATCATTTACGTGGTTAAAGATACTAATGAATTAAACCATTAGTGATGGAGCACGAGCGCCAGGGCATCTGAGATCAGTTGTACGCGGCGC
>Ga0116190_1001845_pt1 | contig 17639 bp, 19 predicted proteins | sample AD_JPNTR4_MetaG_FD_89808 | JGI IMG/M metagenome (GOLD analysis project Ga0116190, IMG submission 89808) | Active sludge microbial communities of municipal wastewater-treating anaerobic digesters from Japan - AD_JPNTR4_MetaG | ecosystem: Engineered > Bioreactor > Anaerobic > Digestate | place...
AAAACAGACCGACTATATCAGCGCCTTCGCCTTTCGCGGGAAGAAAGTGTCCATAGAATATTTCACCATCGAAGATGCCACCGGCGGCGATCCGACTCGCAGTGACTTTGCCTATGAAATAGGTCATAAGGGAGTCCGTGTGCTGCGCTTGCTTGACCAAAACCAAAACAATTGAAACCTGTCGATGTCACCAAGACATATCCTGTTTCCTTATTCGGATCGGGCTTGTATTTTGAGTCCTGAAGCTTCCATGACGTTCAGAATATCGGATTGAGTTTATCCGGCGTCCATCATGATGGGTGGAATACCTTTTATCATGGATGAACAGGAAGACCGGCCATGACGGCGTGCTTGTTCATCCTGTATAATTGGGTTATACTCTCTGCATGTCCAACTACAAATTTTTTGACCATACGGCGGATATCGGGATTGAGGTAACTGGCCGGACCAGAAAAGCGCTGTTTGTAAACGCCTCTGACGCTTTGTTTGACGTGATGATTGAAAACAGGGCCGGCCGTGGCACGGAGAATGCACAGGGGCATCGTAGAAGCATCACCGTTGAAGGAACGGATGTCGCCGAGTTACTGGTAAATTTTTTGCGGGAATTGCTTTATCTGTTCAACGGCGAGAAATTCATCACAGGCCGCTGCGACATTACGAGGCTTTCCAGTCAGGTCCTGGAGGCGTCCCTGGCGGGAGAATTATTTGACAGCGGAAAGCATTTGATTAAAATAGAAATCAAGGCCGTGACCTATTCCGGCCTGATCGTGGAGAAAATAAAAAAAGGCTGGAGGGCGAGAATCATTTTTGATGTGTGACGACATGTCTTGGAGCAACTATATAAGATGCAATGATGTAGGGATTGTTCCCCGAACAATCCGTAGCGGCGCATTCCCCGAATGCGCCATACCGTTTGTTTCCCAAGGGAAGAAGCAGGATAATCCCCTCCCCTCAATTCCCGCCCACCAGGGGCGGTGAAGATGCGTGATTTCATTTGAAGGGACTTTGTTATGTCTGGAATTGTTTTAGAAAAACTGGATGACAACCGCTGGCTTCTGCCGCAGACAGGCGCGATGCGGGTGCCGGGGATCATCTATGCCAATGAGAAAATTCATCAGCTTTTGAAAGGCGATGAAAGCGCCAGACAGGTGGCCAATGTCGCGTCTCTGCCGGGCATCGTGAAATTTTCCCTGGCGATGCCGGATGTTCACTGGGGCTACGGCTTTCCCATCGGCGGCGTGGCGGCATTCGATCTGGATGGCGGCATTATTTCGCCCGGCGGCGTGGGCTACGACATCAACTGCGGCTGCCGTCTGATGACGACGAACCTGTCTTTGTCCGACATCCAGGAGCGCTTGGGCGAACTGACCAACGCGCTGTATCATTACATTCCTTCCGGCGTCGGTTCGAGGGGTTCGATAAAATTGTCGGCCAGGGATCAGAAAAAGGTGCTTGAGGAAGGCGCGGCCTGGGCGGTTAAAAACGGCTTCGGCCTGCAGGATGATCTGGAAACCACGGAAGACGGGGGCGTCATTGCAGGCGCCGATCCGGAACAGGTCTCGGCGCGGGCGCTGGAACGCGGCAAGGACCAGCTGGGGACGCTGGGGTCCGGCAATCATTTTCTGGAAATTGAGGTTGTCGAGGAGATATTCGATGAGGAAACGGCCCGTGTCTTCGGGTTATGGAAGGGTCAGATTGCCGTGATGATTCACACCGGCTCGCGCGGTCTCGGGTATCAGATTTGCGATGATTACCTGGCCTTGATGGTCAAGCACATGCATGAGACAAAGATTGCGTTGCCGGACAGACAGCTGGCGTGCGCCTATCTGGACTCGCCGCGCGGGAAAAGTTATCTGGCGGCCATGGCCTGCGGCGCCAATTACGCCTGGGCGAACCGGCAGATTCTGATGCACCGCACACGGGAAGTTTTTGAAAAAACGCTGCGGATGTCGCCGCGCGAAGTAAACATGCGCCTGGTTTACGATGTCTGCCACAACATCGCCAAGATAGAAGAATTCCATCTAGGCGGACAAATCAGAAAGCTTTGCGTCCACCGCAAGGGGGCGACGCGGGCCTTTCCGGCCGGGCATCCTGCCGTTCCGGAGCGTTATCGGATGGTCGGCCAGCCGGTGCTGATTCCCGGCGACATGGGAACCGGCTCATATGTGCTGGCCGGTCAGCCCAAAGCCATGGAAGAAACGTTCGGCAGCGCCTGTCACGGCGCAGGTCGGGTGATGAGTCGTTCGCAGGCCATCAAGGCAGGCAAAGGCCGCTCGATCGCACGGGAGCTTTCAGAGCGGGGCGTTTTGGTCATGGCCGGTTCCAAGGGGACTCTCAGCGAGGAAATGCCGGAGGCGTACAAAAATCTGCAGGATGTCGTGCAGGTGATGCATGATTCGGGCATTGCCCGGAAAGTGGCCAGGCTCAAATCCCTCGCCTGCATCAAGGGATGACCGGAACGCTAAAAACAGTCTTGTGGACATCCGGGCGGAGCTATTGTAAGAGACATTGAAGACAAATCCGGGAGTCGTTCATGACAGAAATCCTTTTTGATGAAAATGGGGATTGGGACAAGCGAGTCCTGTGTTCTGACGAAGCGTGCATCGGGACCATAGGGCCGGACGGCCGGTGCAGGGAATGCGGGAAGCCATATCAGGGCGTGTTGCCCGAGGGTAAACAACACACCGCTTTGAATACCGCGCCTTCCGGGCAACAGGCGGGGGATGACGGCGTGACGGATGAGGATTGGGACAATCGGGTGTTGTGCCCGGATGAATCCTGCATCGGCGTGATTGGTCCGGACGGGAAATGCAAAGAATGCGGCAAGACCTTGTGAGGCCTGAACGATCAGAGTTGTGAACGATGCCCGTGAAGAAAACGAAAACCACCACCGTACTGCTGATCGTTTTTCGGCTCATTCCCAGATTTATACGCAAGGCGCTGTTTATCAGTGTCTTTTGTCTGTTTTATCTTCTGGATGTCCGGACCCGTCTGATCGCCTGGCATAATCTCCAACGCGCCTTTCCGGAAAAGACCATCGAAGAAATCACCAAGCTCTCCAGGGCGGTGTACCGTCATTTCGCGATTGTCGCGGCGGAATTTTTCGACATTCCCTATCTGACCAAGGACAATGTGCATCAATGGGGCGATGTGGAAGGCCTGGAGCACTATCATGAGGCGATTGCCAAAGGCAAAGGCGTCCTTTCCATTGTGGCGCATTTCGGCAACTGGGAGCTTTTGCCCATGGGCATTCCCATTTACGCCAAGCCCATATATATTGTTTACCGGCCTCTGGACAACAGGATTGTCGATAATATGGTGGAATATGTGCGCACGCTCAGGGGCAATGTGCTGATTCCCAAAGGCGGTTCCGGAAAACGAATCATGGAACTTTTGAAGCGCAACGAAATCATCGGCATTTTAAGCGATCAGAATGTCTCCGTGCAGGAAGGGGTATTTGTCGAGTTTTTCGGCCGCCCGGCCTGTACCAGCGTTGGGCTGGCTGTCATGGCCATGCGCTCGGGCGCGCCGGTACTGGCGATTTTCCCCGCGCGACAGAAGTCCGGGCGATACAAAGTGATTCTGAAACCGCCCATGGAAGCTGTTGTGACCGGTGATGATGAAAAGGACCTGGTGGTCAACACCCAGCGTTTCACAAAAGTCATTGAAGACATTATCCGCGAATATCCCGAACAGTGGTTTTGGTTCCATCAGCGCTGGAAAACCAAACCCTGGCAGAAGGAACGCACTTGAAGTCGCTTATGAGCGCCGGGGTGCCAGAGACGCCAGATATTTGTCATGCAATCGGGACAACACAAGGATGGCGGCCACGGCTCCGATCAAGCACCAGAACATATCGGTTTGCGTATCCAAGACATACCCTTGCGTTCCCAGAAAAGCTTCCGTGTCGGTCGGATTGGTCAGCGAGGCCAGCCATTCAATGATTTCATATAAAGCCGAAAAAGCCAGCGCCACGGCAACGGAGAGAACGCCAAGCCACCGGCCGCTCTTCCACGGTGAGGTTCTGGCCAGAAGTTCCCGCGTGTAAATGGCGGGGCCGAAGCCCTGCATGAAATGGCCGATTTTGTCGTAGTTGTTGCGCGTCCAGCCGAACCAGTCTTCCATCCAGAAGCCCAGCGGCACTTTGGCATAGGAATAATGCCCGCCCAGCATCAGAATCATGGCATGAACGGCGATCAGCGTATAGGTTAAATCCGTCAACGGAAACTTTTTATACGTCATGAGCAAAAGAGGCAGGGCAATCATCACCGGCACGGTTTCCAAAATCCAGGTCAAACGGGTATCGTGCGGCTCGATGCCCGACCAGAGAAACCCAATCAACACAGCTATCAACAGAACCAGACGATACATGACCATTGAAATGATGAGCTTTCAGGAGCCGCGTAAAAGTTCCGCGTCTTCAAGACGCTTCGTCAACGGTTTTTCCTGCGGAGTTTTTTGATTTCCTCTTCGACCTCTTTGGCGCCGTCTTTGTAGAATTTTTCTTCATCGGGCGCCAGTTCGTGCAGAAGTCTCAAAAATTCTCCGGCGTGAACCCGTTCTTCATTGGCGATATCCTTCAGAACCTCGACAGCCAGTTCATTGTCCGTTGATTCCGCCAATTGCATGTACATCTGAACAGCTTCATACTCCGCGGCGACCATGAAACGGATTGCGCGGATGAGCTCCTCCTTGGTCAGCATTCTGTCGCTTGCCAATCCTGAAAAAGGCGATCCGAAATCCGGCATAGATATTCTCCTTTTCTACTAAAATAATTGATAAGTTAAATAGTTCATTACACAAAACACACGTGCGGGAATCGCGACCATCCCTGAAGATAAAATCGAACCTTTTTGCTAGAATGCATAGAGTTTCGAGCCGGGTATGACCGCGAATGAATTTTTCTGCAGAACCTCGATGGCTTTTTCCGGGTTGTCGAAGCGGAAGATAATGACGGCGTTTTCACCGCTTTTTTCCACGAAGGCGTATAGATATTCCACGTTGATACCTTCTTTGGAGACAACTTCCATGATGCTGTGCAGCCCGCCCGGTTTGTCGGGCACCTCCACGGCGACCACCGGCGTTTTGCTGACGCGGAAACCAGCGTCCTTGAGCACCTGATTGGCTTTGTCCACGTCATTGACAATCAGGCGCAGAATGCCGAAATCCGCCGTTTCCGCCACGGACAGGGTGCGGATATTGATGTTGGCTTCTTTCAGAACGCGCGTCGCGTGCTCCAGCGTGCCGGGTTTGTTTTCCAGAAAAACGGATATCTGTTCGACCTTCATGGCAACCCCCTTTATGTTAACGGTCTTGTAATGGAAAAAGCTATATATTAAACGCTATAAATTCGATATTGGATTACCGCTTGCGCGGGACGGACAAACATCCATTTAAATGCGGCGTTTGTCAATGATTTTGGTGTCGGTTTTTTTCAGCGTGTTGGGCTGAACCAGTTTCACGCGCGCGGCAACCCCGAGGTACTCGCTCATGTCCTTGATGATTCTCTGCTCAATCTGCTGCAATTGTTTGATGCTGCCGGAGTCGCTGAAAATCTTTTCGTTGACCTCCACCTGCAGATCCAGCGTGTCCAGCGCGCCCACTCTGTCAATGATGACCTGATAATTCGGCTCCAGCCCCTCAATGTCAACCAAAATAGCCTCGATTTGCGACGGGAAAACATTGACGCCGCGGATAATCAGCATGTCATCACTGCGTTTGAGTACCCGTTCCATTTTCACATGCGTGCGTCCGCAGCGGCAAGGTTCCGTGATCAAGCGCGAGATGTCTCCGGTGCGATAGCGGATCAGGGGATTGGCTTCCTTGGTGAGAGAGGTAAAGACCAGTTCCCCCTCCTCGCCTTCCGGCAAAACTTCGCCGGTTTTCGGGTTGATGGTTTCCACAATGAAGTGATCTTCAAAAATGTGCATGCCGTGACGACCTTCCAGACATTCCATGGCAAGTCCCGGGCCAAGGACTTCCGAAAGGCCAAACAGATCCAGCGCGGTAATGCCCAAAACGTTTTCGATGTCACGGCGTGTCGCCTCACTCCAGGGTTCCGCGCCGAAAATGCCGACGCGCAATTTCAGCGACTTCATATCCACCCCCAGTTGTTTGCCTTCTTCCGCAAGATACAGGGCAAACGACGGGGTGCAGCACAGCACGGTCGGTCCGAAATCCTGCAAAATCATAATCTGTCTTTTGGTATTGCCGCCGGACATGGGAATGACGCTGGCGCCGATTTTTTCCGCGCCGTAGTGCAGGCCGAGACCTCCGGTGAACAAACCGTAACCGAACGCGTTATGGATGATGTCGTTTTTGGTGATACCGGCGGCCACCAGGGAGCGCGCGATGAGATCCGACCATATTTCAATGTCTTTTTTGGTGTAGCCGAAAACCGCCGACCGTCCGCTGGTGCCGGAAGAGGCGTGCAGCCGAACCACGCTGCTCATGGGGACCGCAAATAAACCAAAGGGATAATTGCCGCCCAGGTCTTCCCGGGTGGTAAACGGAAGTTTTTTCATATCATCGAGGGATTGAATGTCATCCGGCTTGACTTTCGCCGCGTCGAAAGACTTTTTGTAAAAGCCTATGGTGTGATAAACCCGCTCCAGAACCTGTTGCAGTCGCTTGAGCTGCAGGGCCTTAATGACATTTCGGGGCATGGTTTCGAATTCTTCGTTGTAAATCATCTGATCTCTCCCTTTGTTTTTTAACGGATGTCGGATTGGAAAGCAGTCTAACAAAACTTCGTTTTTGTGGCAAGAATCTTCTTGGCCATTTGTTCATCATGCGGGATGGGTCTTAAGCAGCTTTTCGGCCAGATAAATGCCCAGGACCGTTTTCGCGTCGATGATCTCCCCCTTGTCAATCAGCCGTCGTGCTTCATCAAATGTGACGGGAACGGTTTCGATAAATTCATCCTCATCAGGCGTTAGGGGGGCATGGACAAGCTCAAGAGCAAGAAAAAAATGCATATACTCGTTGCAATAACCGGGCAGCAGATAGCCTTCATACAGCTTGATCAAGGCGTTGGCCCGGAAGCCGGTTTCTTCGGCCAGTTCCCTCTGGGCGCAGAGGGCGGGCGATTCTTCTTGGCTTTCCAGAGAACCGGCGGGAATTTCCAGCAGATTTTTTTTGACGGCCGGACGGTACTGTCCGATCAGCAACAGTTCCTGTTGATCATTGATGGCGACAATGGCCACGGTGGGGAGGTGATTGATCCAGCTTAGCCTGGCCTTTTGGCCGTTGGGAAACTCGACGTTTTCTTCCCGAACATCGAAAATCTTACATTGATACACAATGGAGTTTTTCTTTTTTTTCATGAATCCGCCGTTGAAGCTTCAGTTTGTCTTGATGATGGATAACAGGTGCTGTTCAATTTCTTCTTTGGGCAGGGCACCGGTTAATCGGTGAACGATTTTTCCTTCCTTAAAAAAGAGCATGGTGGGGATGCTGCGGATGCCGTATTGTGAAGCGGTCAGGGGATTTTCGTCAACGTTGAGTTTGACCACCTTAACGCCATTGGCGTAATCCATGGCCAATTCGTCGATGATCGGTGCAAGCATCCTGCACGGACCGCACCAGGGCGCCCAACAATCCACCAATACGGAAGTGTCGGATGTCAAAACTTCACGGGCAAAAGTCTGATCGGTCACATCCAAAGGCTTGACCGCTTTTTGCGGAAGAATCAGCGGTTCATGGCACTTGCCGCAAAGGGGTTTCTGGTCCAGGCGGTTTTCGGGCATTCTGTTTTTCGTGCCGCATTGGAGGCAACTGATGATTAATTCATCCAGAGACGCGCCGCAACGGCCGCACAGAAACCTGCCCTGTATTTTTTTATTCGGGATTCTGTTTTTTGTTCCGCATTTCAGACAGCGGATAATGATGTCGTCAGTCATCGTCCAAAACCGTTTTTATATTAACCTGTTTGTCAAAAAAAGGCAAATCAAATGGCTACAGCAAGCATCACCGGTTTGAGCAGGCGGATGAGTTCCTCCGACGGCATGCATGCGGAAAGGTCGCGCCTGCATGCGCTGATGGCCACCGCCGGCAAATCAGCCATGGTGGCGCCATATAAACCGGAGGTAATTTTCTGGTGCCGAAAGAGACAGTACCTTCCGCTCTGACACCAGTGTGTTTTCCCGCCCTATCCGGTTTGCAGGGCGCAAGGAACTTCATCCCAATTGCTCTGGCCAGTGATTTTGTCGAACCTTCTTTGTCGCCATGCATCAGAGCCATCAGCGGCTTTCGCGCTTCATCCTCCATTACCAGTGTTTTAATCATGCAGCGTTCATCAACCTTCAATTTGCCAACCGCGGTTTTGGTTCCGCCTCTGTTCCCATAAGGGTAAGAAAGCAATGTAAAATCAACATTTTCCTTCTGAAAACAACCATGGCCGGTGTTGTAGGACAAGTTTTCTTGCTCATTGTAAATTATAATAACCATTAAATATGAAAAAGCAATATGGGCGGCCATGGTCAGAAAATAGCTGAATCCCGCATTAACCTATGATACAAAAAGTTCATAGGCCGATATGTTTAAACCCACAAGTCTCAAAATAAAACAGCGGGAACTGATCATCGCGCTGGCTTTGATTGTCTTAATGCTGGTTGTGTACTGGCAGGTCCGTCAATTTGATTTTATCACGCTTGATGATGAGCCTTACGTAACCGCCAATCGTCACGTCCAATCGGGCATCAGCGTGGATGGGCTGCTCTGGGCGTTTTCTGCAACGGATGCGGAGTTTTGGCATCCCCTGACATGGCTTTCGCTTATGCTGAATAGTCAGTGGTTTGGGCTAAAGGCCGGCGGTTATCATCTCACCAATGTCATGCTGCATATGGCAAGCGCCCTTATGCTGTTTTGGCTCATGAACCGTATGACGGGCGCCCTTTGGAAAAGCGCTTTTGTGGCGGCTTTTTTTGCACTGCATCCTCTGCGTTTGGAATCGGTGGTCTGGATAGCCAAACGGAAGGATGTGTTGAGGGTGTTTTTCTGGATGCTGACGTTGTGTCTGTATGTCTATTATACAAAAAACCCTGGTTGGAAAAGATACCTGCTGGTATTGCTGTCGTTTGTTGGCGGCCTGATGAGCAAGCCCGTCGTGGTCACGCTTCCGGTTGTCATGATGTTGTTGGATTGGTGGCCTTTGGACCGGCTGGCGCCATCGTCAAGGAATGCCTCGTCGGCAAACGGTTCCCCGGTGAACGTGAAATACCCCATGGTTTGGAAAAACATCGGGAAATTTTTGTGGCAACTGAGGGAAAAACTTCCGTTCTTTGTTTTATCCATTGGGATTTCGATGATCACGGTTCATGCCCAGTTCCAGCCGTGGGCAACGCCACTGCCCCTATCACAGAGGCTGATGCACGCGGCGGTGGTTTTTGTGTCTTACCTCGGGAAAATATTCTGGCCTTACGATCTTGCCGTTTTGTATCCCTTGCCCGATGAGATTCCCATCTGGCAGGTGGCGGGTGCGGTCTTGATCATTGCGGTCGTGAGCATTGCGGTGGTGGTCTGGAAGCGCTTTCCCTTTTTGTGCGTGGGATGGTTGTGGTATGCCGTTACCGTTTTGCCCGTTATCGGCATCAGCGCGGTGGGGCCTTATTTCCCGCATTTGGTAAAAGACCACTATACGTATCTGCCCTGCATTGGCATCGCCATGATGCTGGCCTGGGGCGTACCGCTTTTGTTTCCACATGAGCCGCTCCGCAAAAAGTTTCTCCTGCCCGCGGGAGCGGCCATCGTGGTGATCCTGTCAGCGCTGACATGGCAGCAATGCCGTTATTGGAAAAACAGCGAGATGTTGTTTAGCCGTGCCGTGCAGGTTAAAAAAAATAATTACCTGGCCTATAACGCCTTGGGCGATGCGCTTGTGAAGCAAGGACGAATCGCGGAGGGGTTGATCCAGTTTGATCACGCCATTAGGATCAAACCGTCGTTTCCCTTCTCCCATCATCTCAGGGGCCTTGCGCATATTCAAGCGGGACAATATCAGAAAGCGCTGGATGATTTCAACGAAGCGATCCGGCTTAAACCACATTACTACATTGCCTTCATGAACAGGGGAACGCTGTATGGTGCGCTCGGTCAATACGATGCGGCCATTCAGGATTTGACGACCGCCATCCGACTCAAACCGGATTTTGTGGAGGCCTACTACAACAGAGGTTATTTTTACGCTAAATTGGGCCAGGATCAGCGGGCCAGAGATGATTACCGTTGCGTGATGTCACTAAATCCCAATTTTTAGGAAGAAGCAAGAGACAAGGGCGCGCCACAGAAGCCCATGCATTCAAAACGTTCCTGCTCGAATTATTTCCCGATGGCTTGGATGACGCTTTGGGCGATGATTTGGTGTGCCCGGGGGTTCGGGTGGGCATCGATGAGAATACGTTGCTGGCCGGCAATGATCCAGTGGCAGAATTCGGCACAATAATCCTTCGATGCGCTTGTCCGTAAAAACGCGTCCAACGCATCGTCCGCTTCTGCAAATCGGACTGTGGCGTCCGAGAATAAGTGACGGGAATTTTTTGAATATTCCAAGTCGCCCAAATTCAGGATAACCAGCGTCGCGTGATTTTGTTCGGTGATGGTCTTGATCTTATTGAAGGCGTATTTTTCTACATTGCGCGGGTGGGTTGCCGGCCTCAGGCGCTGTCCGGATATCAGGAGCCATTCCGTCTTCAGGTAATTCCATAGTTCCTCCAGGGAGAACGGCAAAGCCTCCCGGACAAAAAATTGCAGGAATTTCCCGCGGTAGGAGGCTTTCAATTTGGCGACATCCCTGAATTTCAAGTGGCTGTTATACACAGGCGGTTCCACAACATAGGTGTTATTTTTTTCGGCAAAATAAGGTATCGGCAAGAGAAAAAAATTCACCGGCGCAAACATACTGATACCTCTGGTTGCCAGCCAGGGGCTGTATTGAACAATCACGTATTCCGGCCGGAGCGCCGGGATCAGTTGTTCAGCCAGAATAAGCATTTGCGCCAGACCGTAATTGCTGACGCCCGCGTTGACGTAAGAGCGGCCGGTTGCTTTTGCCACCAAGAAAGGAAAGGTTTCCTCCGCGTAACAGGCGGCGCCGAAAGTAAAGGAATCTCCAAGAAACAGCAGGCCTATTTTTTTTGTGCCGGGATGTACAGCGGATGCCGACACGGGAATTCTAAAACCGTTCTCGTCAAAAGCCAGCGGCACCGGGCGGCTGGGAATGTTGTCGCGGATATTGTAGCGGTAAAGGGTTCTGGCCAAGGGAACGTGCTTGATGCCCAACGTGTCATCAATCGCATATTCTGTCGGGCTGAATGAGACATCGTTGGATGACAGAAGCGACTGGTAAACTTTATGTGAGATATAAAGGACATTGAACACATACAGACAGAAAAGAAACGAGGCGCCCACAACGGCGGCAAATTTCGCACCACCCTTCGGAGAGTCAAAAGTGTGCCGCGACCATAGACGTCGGTAGGCAAAGAGCACTCCTGACGCCACCACCAGACAGGCCAATGCAAACAAAGGTATCCCCATGCCCATTTTTTTATAAACCACGCCCACCGGTATAAAAAAAACCATTCCCAGAACCAGGCACACCAGGCTATTGATTTTTCGTTTCATAGTCGCATAAGGGCCGCCCTGTTTTTAACGCGGCTTATCCTAAATTCTTTGTCAAAAAAAGCTTTCCTCCCTGCGGATGAGTTCCGTGCGTTTCAAGAAGCGGCGATGAAGGAAACATACTATACTTGACGAATGTTTGACAAGCACAAAACCTGTTTAAAACATTAAAGATTTCGTGTAGATAGTTTTGTGGTTGGTGTACAAGACCCACCCGAGCCGAATGATGAGGGATATACGGACGATTTTGTATGGCATTTCCGGGTATAGGAAAGTACCGAGGGGATGGAGAGAAAAATTTTGCTTCATTTTCTTGATTTTACTTTTATTTTAAGTTATTTGTGCCCAACATCCATCGGATAGGGGATAGTTCGTTGCAGGTCAATCCTTCCGCCAAACATAAACTGATACGAGATTCCGTGAGAAATTTCGCCGAAACGGAGCTTGCGCCCCTTGCCGCGGAAATTGACCGCGGCGCGTTTTTCCCCCGTGACGTCATCGAAAAAATGAGACCCCTGAATTATTTCGGCCTGCAGGTGCCGAGGGAATTCGGCGGGGCGGCGCTTGATTCCATCAGCGCGGCCATTGTGGTGGAGGAGCTTTCCCGCGTATGCGCGGCGATAGGCCTGTGTATCACTGTTCATAACGGCGTGGCCGTGTATCCTTTCCTGCGCTTTGCCAACGCCGAGCAAAAGAAGCGTTACCTGCCCCGACTTGCCTCCGGTGAATTTATCGGGGCTTTCAGCCTCACGGAAGCCAACGCGGGATCCGATGCCGGAAGCGTGGAGACCACCGCGGTCAAAAATTCTAGGGAATACATTCTCAACGGCACGAAAATATTTGTCACCAACGGCGGCATATGCGACGTGGCCTTGATTTTCGCGCTCACGGGGTTTGAGCCGGGGCGTCCGCAGAGCAGCGTTTTTATTGTGGAAAGCAAGTATCCGGGTTTCATGCGGGGCGAGTTGGAAGACCTCTGCGGCATGCGGGCCAATCCCGTATCCTCGCTTTTTCTGGAGGACTGTCGCGTGCCGGAAAAAAATCTTCTGGGGAAAATCGGGGATGGGATGAAAATCGGCATGGCCACGCTGGATAACGGGCGGCTCGGCGTGGCGGCGCAGGCGCTTGGAATTGCCCAGGGTGCCTTCGAGGCGGCGGTGAAATACGCCAAAGAGCGCCAGCAGTTCAAGAAACCGATCGCCTCGCTCCAGACCATCCAGAATTACATTGCCGACATGGCCACCGACATCAAGGCGGCGCGCCTGCTTTTATACCACGCCTGCGCGCGCAAGGATGAAGGCGCGCCGTTTAGCTGCGACGCGTCTATGGCCAAGCTTTATTGCAGCACCGTGGCCACCAGAGTGACATCGTTGGCCGTACAGATTCACGGCGGTTACGGCTACAGCAAAGAATACGACGTGGAGCGGTATTTCCGAGACGCCAAGGTGACGGAAATTTACGAAGGCACGAGCGAAGTTCAGCGCATGGTCATCGCGCGCGCTGTCCTGTCGCAATGGACTTTTTAGAAACATGATGCTGAAGCTGATTGTATGCGTCAAACAGGTTCCCATGGTGGCGGAGCTGCCTTGGGATGAAAAAACGGGCACGTTGCGGCGTGACCTCGCGCCCGGCATGATGAATCCCGCCTGCAAACACGCGCTGGAAGCCGCCCTGCAAATCAAGGACAAGTTTGCTGCGAAGATTACCGTCATTTCGATGGGGCCGCCTGCCGCGGAAGAGGTGCTGCGCGAAGCCCTCGCGATGGGCGCGGACGAGGCGGTGCTGGTTTGCGACAAATTGTTCGCCGGTTCGGATACCTTTGCGACCTCGATGATTCTGCAAAAGGCCGTTAAAAAGACATGCCCCAAATTTGATCTGATTTTGTGCGGCGCCTATACCGCCGACAGCGAAACCGCGCAGGTCGGCCCCCAGCTGGCGGAAGAACTGAATTTGCCCTCGGTGGCTTATATTGAAAAGCTGGAAATTTCCGGCCGAACGCTCCGGGTCCGGCGGCTGGTGGACAATTTCCGCGAAACGCTGGAAATGGAGTTTCCGGCGCTTTTGACCGTGTCCATGGAAAATTACAAGCCGCGCTATGCGCCGCTGGCGGGTCTGGAGAGCGCCTTTGCGGGAAAAGGCATCACGGTGATGAACGCTGCGGAACTGGGTCTGACGGCCGCCGCGATGGCCGCCAAAGGGTCGCGGACGAAAGTCCGCCAGGTCTTTTTACGCAAAGCGCAGAAGGGCAATGTGCTGCTGCAGGGGACGGCTTCCTCTGTGGTCAATGAATTTCTGGACAAATACCAAAGAAAAATCGGGGCGGCCATCGGCAAGTCCATTGAAGGCAGGAAGCTGCATGACGAAAAATAAGAAAAAAAGCATCTGGGTGTTCGGTGATTACCGCAATTATTATCAGAACCGCGTGACGCTTCAACTGATAGCGAGGGCGGTGGAGCTGGCCAAAGTCATCAAGGCGGAAGTCTGTGCGCTGATTTTCGGTTATGAGATTGATGAATGGATTATGGAATACACGGCGCACGGGGCGGACCGGATTCTGGCGATTGACGATCCGGCGCTGAAAAGCTACAGTACCGAAATGTATCTGGCCATTATTGAAAAGCTGGCCAAACAAAGAGATCCCGACATCATTCTTATCGGCGCCACCGATTTCGGCCGCGAGTTCGCACCGCGGCTGGCCAAACGGCTGAAAACGGGATTATCCGCTGATTGCGTGGGCTTGAGCGTCAGTGAAAACGGTTTGCTGGTTCAGATTGCGCCGTCGTTCGGCGGCAATATGCTCGCGGAAATCGTCACGGAGCGCCATCGTCCGCAGATGGCAACGGTCCGCCCGGGAACGTTCAAGGAAATACCGCACAACCACGAACGGAAAGCGATTGTCGAGCGCCTTCCTCTGATGAAGGACTTGCCTAGACCCCGCGTGCGGCTGGTGGAATACGAACGTTCCGTGGCGAAGGAGCATACCATTGAGAACGCGTCGGTCATTGTTTGCGGCGGACGCGGCATGGGCAACAAAGAGAAATTTAAAAAACTGCAGGAGCTGGCCAAATTACTGGGCGGCGATGTCGGCTCGACGCGGCCGGTGGTGTATGCCGGGTGGGCGGATCATGGCGCATTGGTCGGCCAGGCCGGCAAACATATCAAACCGAAGATTCTTTTTTCCTTCGGCATCAGCGGGGCGATCCAGCACACGGCGGGCCTGGGTGAGGCCCAGTTTATCGTTGCGGTGAACAAAAATCCGCAGGCCACGATGATGAAAATGGCGGATGTCGCGATTGTCGGAGACGCGAGCAATGTTCTTCATCACATGATTAAAGAACTGAAAAAACGAATCAGGGAATAGGAGATTTTTGCAATGATTAAATCAAGATTGTGTGATCTCATCGGCGTGAAGTATCCCATCATTCAGGCGGGAATGGGACCGTTTAGCAACAACAACCTCGGCGTGGCCGCCGCCAATGCGGGAGTGTTGGGATTGTTCTCCACCAGCGGCCTGTGCAACAAGGATTTTCTGCCGTTTGTCTACAATGATTGGATTCAGAGCGCAGAGGCCGATCCGAACGACGACATACCGACCGCAATGGAGAAACTCCTCAAAAGAGCTTACCGGCTGACCAAAGACACGGGGGGGATCTTCGGCATCAACGTGATGGTTTCGGCGGAATTGCTTTTTCAGGCGGAACTTATCATCAACGCGGCCATTGGGGTGCGGGCGGCCAACCCGGGCATGGAAAAAAACTTCAAAGTCATCTTCACTTCCGCCGGTGATCCGGTACCCTGGAAAGACAGAATCAAGGGGGCGGGTTTCACCTGGATGCATGTGGTGCCCTCGGTCAAAGGCGCGCTTCGCTGCAAGAAAGCGGGCGTGGATGTCATCGTGGCTTCCGGACACGAAGGCGGATTTCACACCTCCTGGGAGCCGGTGCATTCGATGATTTTGCTGCCGGCGGTGGTTGAAGCGGTGTCTGATGAGAAGACGCTGGTGTGCGGAGCCGGCGGCTTCTGCGACGGCAAGACGCTGGCGGCGGCGCTGGTGCTTGGCGCTGACGGCGTGCAGATGGGCACCCGATTCCTCGCGACGCAGGAGAGCGATTTCCCGAGAATTTGGCGGGAGGCGGTTGTGGAAACCGGAGACCGGGGCACGCTGGTCGCGCGAGGGTTTGTCGGACCGGCGCGCTGGATTAAAAATCCGCGCAGCGAGGAACACGCCAGAAACACGCTGCAGAAATCACCCGGATGCTACCTGGGAACGCCGGATGACATGATGTCCATCGACCTGAAGCTGATTGAATTTGAGCTGGAATCCATGAAAGCCGCCTATGAAGGCGACAAGGCGAAGGCGCTTCTGGCGGCGGGCGAAGCGGCCCAGCGTATTCATGACATGCCAAAAGTCAGCGATATGGTGCAAAACATCATGACAGAAGCGGAAGATATTTTAAGGGGCGTGCAGACAAAAATTCTTGCTTAATCCTTCAGTCTAGTCTTTTGGAGAAAAGCCGGAGACCAACTCCGGCTTTTTTTCTTGCTGGTTTGTCTTATTTTTTCTGAAGTCTTTTCGGAATTTCGGATTCGCAGGGAACGCCGGTTGCGCAAAGGCCGCATCCGTAGATAAAAATGTGGTACTTTTTATTGCAATGCCAGAGTGATTGAGCAACCCTTCGGGAACAGGCTTCCTTATCGTGGGCGTTGTCCGCGGTTATTGCATGCACGGGACATCGCGTTGCGCATTGCAGGCACCGTTGCCCCCGATAGTGCAGGCAATCGGCATGAATGTCTTCCGGCTGCTTCCGGTTTGGCGCAAGCTTCAGGTTGACGACACAACTCCCCGTCCGGTGAGCGCATCCTTTTTCCGTGATGAGAAAATCATGCATTCCGAAAGTTCCCAATCCGGCCGCGTATGCTATGTGCCGGTGAGACCAGGGAGAAGCCCAGCCCACTTTGGGATAGCGTTTTTTGTTGAACAGGGGCGTGACATCCGGAGAGATGGCCAAAACACCTCGTTCCATCAGGCAGGTCACAAGCTCACGAACCAAAGTCTGGCTGAATATTTCTCCCAGCAGGCGTGTCTGCGCCCAGCGTTCAGCGGGCCACTTTTTCATTGCCGCGTTGTCTTTTTTTGTCGCTTGTGTCAGGGGCAGGATAAAGGATACGACGCTCACATCTTCAGCTGCGGGAGCGGGGACATGGTTGCGCTTGGCCTGCCACTGCATGATTTCTTCGGGGCTGAAGTGATGCGGCCCGATGATTTCTTTGAGTTTCCGGAAAATGGGATCGTCGCCCCGGACAAAACCGATGAGTGGCTCATCAAATATTTTTTCTCCGGAAAAGGGATATTCCATCGCGTTTCCCGGATGATGAGCCACTTTGTCTTTTATGGTTGTGATGAACCAATTCTCGTCAAAACGCGGATCGCCGGGCGACCTTTCATAATGAAGATGAAGCCGGGGCTGGGCAGGATGAAACCAACCGCGCAGTTCGCCAATCGCGTTTTTCATTCCGCGGAAGTCGGTCAGAAAAGAACAGGGCCGGTAGCTATTTTTTCCCATGATGGATTTTCCCCCGGGCCAGAGAGGCAAAAACGCCACCGAAAGAGATGACGCTCAACATGGAAAAGATCAACTGGGTACTCTTCAAGAAGGGCTGCCGGGTGGATAGGGAGATGGGGTGATTTCCCAGAATGACCGCAAAAACCAGCATCGTGATGCCCATGCTGACCATCTGGCCGGTCAGGCGCATGGTGCCGAGCGTGGCCGAGGCGATGCCGTAGTACTTTTTTTCCACCGCGCTCATCGTCGCGTTGACATTGGGCGAGGAAAACAGGGCAAAACCGACACCCAGCAAAACAAGGCAGAACAGAATATACATCATCGAGGTGCCGCCGTTGAGAAAAATGAGCTGAATCAAACCCGTAACCGTAATGCCCATACCAATGGACGCGATGATCTGCGGTTCGAAACGATCGGAGAGTCTGCCGGCGAAGGGAGAAATCACGGCCTGAACCACCG
>Ga0116190_1001850_pt1 | contig 17608 bp, 14 predicted proteins | sample AD_JPNTR4_MetaG_FD_89808 | JGI IMG/M metagenome (GOLD analysis project Ga0116190, IMG submission 89808) | Active sludge microbial communities of municipal wastewater-treating anaerobic digesters from Japan - AD_JPNTR4_MetaG | ecosystem: Engineered > Bioreactor > Anaerobic > Digestate | place...
CGTAATACAGTGCCGATCCGCTCAGATGATCCATCTCCTATATCTTGTGGCCCAAATATTCTTGACATACAAGAGACGGCTAAATATACTCCACGACACAAAAAGGAAGTTCTTATCAATCAAAAAGGAAGTTCTTATCAATTCAATCAATATCAATCCAAGCGTGACATTGATCTCGTTTCTAACCCCCGCCGTTCATGCCTTTAATCTCCCGTTCCAGCTTATCCAGGTTCTGCAAAGCGATCTCAGTCTTTATTGAAGTTAAAATGGCGCTCTGCTCTGTTACCGCATCGACCAGGTCGGTAAGAGAATGCTCCACCTGATTCAGAGTATGGCGGTCTATCTTGTTCAGGGAGTAGCTGAACCGGCGCCAGATTTCTAAAGCCTTCCCGGCCTCATCCTGGGCCACGGTCCAGGCCCCCCTGGCCACCTGCAGACTGGCTTCGGTTACATGGTAACGGACCCTCTCCAGGTTGGCCGGAATTCCAGTTTTGAACAAGGATGCGGCTTCGATATAATAGCGGTAAACCTGGTTGGCTGCCAGCTGCGCCTCCAATGCCTGACGGCTTTCCACCGCCCGGGTAAGGTTAGAGAGGTTCTCCTCCAGGGCCTCCTGAGTGGAGCTGCTCATCCCTTTGGTCACCGCCTCCGGTTCCAGTCCATTCCATTCGCGGTGCAGACTGCGCACAATTTCCATCTCTTCCCGCCATTCTCCACCGCCGGCCGCAGCCTGCTGGCCGGTCTGCTGTTTCTGTTCCTCCTGCTTATCCAGTGGCTGACCACCCTGGGACTGCCCTCCCTGCTGCTGCCCGCCTCCCTGGTTACCCTGGCCTCCTTTGTCCCCCTGCAGTGAAACCTGCATCTCTGGAGAACGCCGTTTCTCCAGCATTATTCCCAGCTCCGCCAGGGACTTCCTCATCTTCTCCAGCTCCGGCGGCGGTTTTTCAGTCTCCCCTGTTTTCGCCGGTTTCTGCTGAGGTTGGTTGTTACCACAGCTCAAACTGCTCAAAGCCAGAATGACTATCAGTACGACCGCTATTCGTTGTCGAAAATTAGCTGACATCAAACATCACCCGGGCTTAGTATTCCCGGCTGGGGGCAAAAGCTTGCTTATTGGCTTATAGACAATTGAAGCAAGAGGCTATTTGGAGGTAATGCATTTATTTTTAAGCCTACATATAAATACCGTTGCCACTATTATCATATTTTCAACTTCAAGGTCAAGGTATTTAGATTTGAACTGTTGTTAGTCAGCGATAATGTCATGGTATAAGTCGTCAGGGAAAATGTCATCCCCCCAAAATAATATAATGGGAGCATTCCTGTAATGCTTAAGAACGATCTTTGAAAAAAGAGACGCCCATCAATACAATTGAATTGTGCTGATCAACGACAGAAAGGCACAAAACAAGAGATTGAGGAGGCGTCCCTATATGAAAGGTACACAAAACGAGAAGATTTCGCAAATCAAATTTGAGACTCTGGTCGTTGGAATTGACATTGGGAAAGAGACCCACTATGCAAGAGCCTTTGATTACAGAGGGATAGAGCTGGCCAGGCTGCTGAAATTTAGCAACACAGACCAAGGATTTCAACGTTTGGAACAGTGGATGCGAGATATATGTAAGCAGCAAGAAAAGACTGAGATCATTGCCGGCTTTGAACCCACAGGACATTACTGGTTTACGCTAGGGGATCATCTCAAACGTCAAGGCTACAAACTGGCCATAGTCAACCCGTTCCACGTCAAGCGAACCAAAGAACTGGATGACAATAGCCCTACCAAGAACGACCGTAAAGACCCGAAAACTATCGCCATGTTGGTGAAAGATGGACGTTATCGGGAAGTGTACATACCCGACGACATCTATCAAGAACTAAGAGAGGCGGTATCAGAACGGGAACGGCTGCAGGAGCAATTGACTTCTATCTACAACAGGGTCGTTAGATGGCTTGACATCCGGTTTCCAGAGTTCACAACAGTCTTCAAGGACTGGAGAAGAAACGCGGCATTGATAACCCTGAGAAGCTTTCCAACACCAGAGAAGATCATGGAAATGGGTGTTGATAAGATTGTAGAGACGTGGAGAAAGCAGATGAAGCGCGCCAGTCTAAAACGTGCAGAAAGACTGGTAAAGGCGGCAAGTAGAAGCGTAGGTCGAACTAGCGGTAAAGTGGCCTCCGAGGCCAGCTTGCAAAACCTGCTAGCAGAATATGACCTGTACTGTCAGCAATACGACAAGCTAGAACAGCTCATGCAAGAACTGCTGATGCAAGTACCTAATGCTGACAAACTCCTGGATATCAAAGGTGTGGGCCTAATCACAGCAGCCACCTTTGTCGGCGAAGTAGGCGATATCAGTAGGTTCCAAGATCCTAGACAAATACAGAAGCTGGCTGGACTCAATCTGGTAGAGAACAGTTCCGGCAAACACAAGGGAAAGACCACTATCAGCCGTAGGGGTAGAAGACGACTGAGACACAGCTTATTCTTTTCCATGATTGCCATGCTGGGAAAAAACCGAGAGTTTCGGCTACTTCATCAAAGAAACCTGATGCGGGAGAATAACCCGCTCAACAAGATGCAGTCCATCATCGCACTCTGCGGCAAGCTGATCCGAGTCTTCTTTGCAATACTAACCAAAGGCGTTGATTACAGCCCGGAGAAGATGCTGGGGGACATGGAGCAGTCATCTAGAGTAGCTGCCTAGAATGGCGACAAACCTTACCATAGCGATTGCTATCGCGTCATTGCCAGCATAAGATGGCTACCCGCAGTCACTTAAAAGCAGCGATGGACGAAGTTTCAAGAACCAAAAAATCACGATAAAAACGGGAGCCGGGACAGTCAGGTTAAATTTCACCATGAGGGCAATGACCCCGCTTAGGAGCATGACTGACGTTCCACCTCTTGGATAGGCAGGACGAAGGAATTAAGGGCGAAGACCCAGGAAGACATGGGAGGGTTGCTGCCAGGAGATGGTGTGGAATCCCCACTGGCCACAATACAAGAGACCAAGCGGTTTAGCGGAGCGTACTCACCATCACCCATAATTACACATAGATGTAACAAACAAGAGATGGGCTGTCCGTATTCAAAATGAAATCGTGAGAAAACAAGCGATATTGGAAGTATAGCTTAGTTTATTAAGGGAGGATGAAAGTAGAAATGAGCAAACAAGAAGCCAGAAAAGTAACCATCATTGAAGAATTATTGGCAGGCCGCTTTACCAATAAGCAAGCGGCAGAGTTATTAGACCTCAGCGTCAGACAAATACAGCGGATGAAAGCGGAGGCATCCAAAAATGGGGTCATGAGTGTTCTACATAAAAATAGGGGCAGAAGGCCTCCTAACGCATTGAGTCCTGAGGTTGTTGAGACTATCTGCCGGACTTACCAAACCGAATTAACCGGATATAACTTCTGTCACGCTACCGATGTGCTTGCTGAGGAAAAAGGCGTTTTCGTCTCTGTTAGCTCAGTCTCAAGATATCTTAAAGCAAATGGAATTCGCTCCCCCAAGGCCAAGCGCAGACCCAAGAAACATCGTTCCAGGAATGCCCGTGAACGCGAAGGTGAGATGATTCAAATGGACGCTTCCAGCTTTGATTGGCTTGGCAATGGTTCTTATCTGCATCTACACGGTGCGATTGATGATGCCACTGGTCGTATTATGGCTCTTCACTTTGAAAAGGAAGAAACCTTCGAAGGTTACTGTGAACTGATTTTTCAGATGAACCAGGATGGCCACTTACCTAGAGAAATATATACCGACGCCCGGACCGTATTTGTTTATGACAGCAAAAAGAAAAAGAAACTTACTATTGAGGAAGAACTGGCTGGCAAAATAGAGAAACAACCCCATTTTGCCAGAGCACTTAGAGATCTAAACATCCTGCTTATCATTGCCAGGTCCGCTCAGGCCAAAGGTGGAATTGAAAGGCTCTGGGAGACTTTACAGGACCGCTTGACTAAAGATATGAAACGTAAAGGAATTACCTCTGTCGAACAGGCCAATGAATTCCTAAAGCAGTATATCCCCTACTACAATCGCAAATTCGCGGTCCAAGCTGCCAGCCCGGAAAAGGCCTATTTGCCTAAACAGGATATGTCTGCATTGCAGCTGATTTTTGCCAAGCATCACACTAGAAAACTTGACTCCGGTCTTACCTTTTCTTTTGAGGGCCAAAAATATCGTCTGCCTACTCAGGTTGGCAATAAAAAAGTCCCTGCATCACCTCATGATACCCTTACCGTAGCTACCAGTAACAGTAAGCACATCGGAATGCAGGTACTTTTTAAAGGCCTCGTCCTTAAACCCGAATTGCTTAAAACTCAGCCCAAAGAAAGTATATTACATTTACCTGAGCAGGACAATTGCTCCAAAGACCTGCCAGTTCAGCCAAAAGTACGATCGGAGAACAAATCCCCTTGGTTTAAGTACAGTAATTACTTCTCAAACAAAGGTCGCAGGGGTGACATTTCCGCTGCTCACTTATCCCCATAAAGGGGTGACATTTTCGCTGACTATTGACAGGTATTTAGATTTGAAAATTACAAAGTCTTTAATTAAGTAATAGAAGGCGATTTGCCATTTATTACGTCAATAACCGCCAAGTTCCTCTTTTGAACCTTCCCGAAAAGATAACTAAAAAAGGATTCCGCGATATCTGGGCGGGATAAAGCTATTTCGACTGTAGCCTTTAGAAAACCCAACTTGTCTCCGATATCATAGCGCTGTCCGGTAAACCGGTAAGCGTGCACTTTACCGTGTTGAGCCAGGATATCTAGAGCATCAGTTAGTTGAATCTCTCCGCCTCTACCGGGGGGTAAGTCTTCGAGGATGCCAAAAATCTCAGGCAATAGTATGTAGCGTCCGATAACAGCCAAGTTTGAAGGGGTTTTCTTCAAGGATGGTTTTTCCACGAGGCTGGATACTGGAAACAAGTTCCGGTTGGAGTCTCCAGCGGGAGTAACGATTCCATATTTATCCACTTCCTCATCAGGCACTTCCATTACTGCTATCACTGCGGTTCTTATATGGTGATACGCGTCAATCATCTGTTGGAGGCAGGGAGGGTCGCCCAGAATTATGTCGTCGCTCAGGAGAACAGCAAAAGGCTCGTTACTTATGAAATTGCGTGCGCAGTAAACTGCATGGCCCAGGCCTAGCTGTTCTTTCTGCCGGACATAGTAAATGTCCACCAAGTTGGCGATATCCTCCACCAAGTCCAGCATTGGACCGTTGTTCTTCTCACGCAGGAAGTCCTCGAGCTCAACTGAGCGGTCAAAATGATCCTCAATGGACCTTTTAGTTTTGCCCGTGATAAGGAGTAGGTCCTTTAGCCCGGAGTTTCTAACTTCTTCAACGATGTATTGTATGGCGGGCTTGTCGATCAGAGGCAGCATCTCTTTGGGCTGGGCTTTTGTAGCTGGCAGGAACCTAGTACCCCAACCCGCTGCTGGTATGACTGCTTTTTTTATTTCCATCTTGTTTTCCTATCTTATCTCGTTTTTTACTCTCTTTATTCGAGGTTTAAAACAGAGGTTCCTTCTTAAGTGATATTATCATCGATCGTTTTTATATATGGCTGTTTTTGAGTTGACTCAAAATAAGGACCATAAAAATGAATCCTAGCTTATATTGATTATTGAAAAGTGCTGGCTCCACGGTATGGCGAAAAAAGAGGATTATCGGCTTCCTTTGTGGAATCAAATATTGCCAATCCGAGGCAAGGTTACTGCGTAACTAGTGTGACTGTTTTGAAAGACAAAGAACATGGTCTATTATGTTAATCGACATAATCCTAATCAGTATTGCATTCGATGTTTGTCTGTTAACGCTTTTGATGTGTGATTACCCGGCGGATCATTAATGCTTTGTTGAATTATTTCTTGCTAGAAAAATAGTAACATTAGTACTATTGATGGCTGACCTGTATTCTAACAACACAACCGAATTATACCAACTTATCAAAAATGTTAGTCATACTATCTTGCCATTGTTTGAATATGGTTTTTGTGTAATCTATACAAAATGCCGCAGTCTTGTACTATTTATTCCATATTAAGGTTTAAGGAGAGTTTATATGTATAATAAAGCTATTGCCATCATTGGAACAGGGTATGTCGGACTTGTACAAGGTATATGTATGGCCGATTTTGGACTGAAAGTCATTAACGTTGATACTGATGAAGAAAAGATTTCTAGTCTCAAAAATGGGCATATCCCCATATATGAACCCGGACTTAAAGAAAAATTTGATCGAGTACTGAGAAAGAATTCTATTGAGTTTACCACGGATATTGTATATGCCATTGACAATGCTGAGGTAATATTTACAGCAGTTGGAACACCTCCGAATAAGGACTGGACTGCAGACCTGGAAAATGTATACGCGGTTGCACGTAATATCGGAACTTATATGGATGATTATAAATTGGTGGTAACTAAAAGTACTGTACCTGTTGGCACAGGTAAAAGACTAAAATCCATAATTCAAGAAGAACTTAACAAGAGAAATGTTAACCACCCATTTGATGTTGCTTCGAATCCCGAATTCTTAAGAGAAGGAAAGGCTGTTCAAGATTTTATGGTACCAGACCGAGTTGTGATTGGCTCAGAAAGTCAGAAGGCAATAGAAATACTAAAGAACATTTATCGACCGTTGAACTTAAATCAGGTTCCATTTGTTATAACCGGAATAGAAAGCGCTGAGCTCATTAAATACGCTTCCAATGCTTTTCTGGCTACAAAAATTGCATTTATAAATGAAGTTGCTAATCTATGTGAAAAAATTGGTGCTGACGTTCATGAGGTAGCAAAAGGGATGGGGATGGACGGTCGTATTGGTTCAAAATTTCTTCACCCTGGACCTGGTTATGGAGGCAGTTGTTTCCCAAAGGATACACGGGCATTAGTTGCAACTGCTCGCGAAGTAAACGAAAGGATATCTATCGTCGAAGCAGTTATTGAAAGTAACGAGAATCAAAAAATAAGAATGGTCAATAAAATGGAAGATAAAATGGGAACAATAAGAGGTAAAATTATAGGTGTATTAGGTCTTACATTTAAAGCAGAAACCGACGATGTAAGAGATGCTCCCTCGTTGGTCATTGTCCCGGAACTAATTAAACGTGGAGCCATTATTAAGACGTATGACCCTGAAGGGATTCCTAATTTCAGGCGCCAGATGAGAGAATTTGAGAGAAACATTACTTATTGTTACGATCAATACGAAACGGCAAAGAATGCGGATGCTGTGGTAATACTGACCGAATGGAATGAGTTTCGACAAATGGATATTAGGGCAATGAAAAAAGTAATGAATGACTCCTTTGTTTTTGATTTTCGAAATATCTTTAATCCTAAAAGTGTCAGAGAACTTGGCTTCACGTACGAGGGAGTAGGAAGGTAATAATGGAGGTATAATTAAGTGAATATTAGGGTCCCCTTTTTGGATCTAAAAAAGCAGTATAATCACCTCAAAGTCGACATTGATCTAGCTATTAAAGAGGTTTTGAATACGACTTCATTTATCAAAGGTCCGGCCGTTGGAAGATTTGAACGTGCATTTGCTAATTATCTCAATGTCCAACATTGTGTTGGAGTTGGTAATGGCACTGATGCACTCATTTTATGTTTAAAAGCAATTGGTGTTAAACCGGGGCAGGAGGTAATTACTGTACCAAACACTTTTATTGCTACTATCGAAGCCATTGCTGCTGTTGGCGCTATTCCCGTTCTGGCAGACATTGATTATCGAACCTATACTATTGATCCCCTTTCGGTTGAAAGAGCCGTTACCGCGAAAACAGTAGCAATAATTCCAGTACATCTTTATGGGATGCCCTGCGATATGGATCCTATTGTTGATATCGCGAAGCATAATGGTTTGCGAATAATTTGTGATGGTGCACAAGCACATGGTGCTAAATATAAGGGAAAATCTCTAGCTTACTATTGTGACGCCATTACCTACAGTTTCTATCCGGGTAAGAATCTTGGTGCTTATGGTGATGCGGGTGCAGTAGTAACAAATAACGATGAAATAGCTAACAGAGTGAGGAACCTCGCAGATCATGGAAGAGAAGAAAAGTATTTACATAAGGAATATGGCCTGAATAGCCGATTGGATACAATACAAGCAGCTATACTTTGTGCTAAGCTCCCCCATTTGGATACTTGGAACCAAAGGCGGGTCCAAATTGCAGATAAGTACAATGAAGGCTTAAAAGATCTGGCAAGACTGGTGTGCCCCTATGTACCTGATTATGCCGCTCCAGTTTGGCATCTATATGTTATCAAGGTTGAGGAAAGGGATGGGCTTCAGGAGTATTTGAAGAACTGTGGTATTCAAACTGGGATTCATTATCCTGTGGCTATTCCAGAACAGCCAGCCGCACAAAATGTTGTCGTTAAATGTAACCAGAGTATGATTTCGAAGATGAGTTCCGAATTATTATCCCTACCTATATGTCCAGAAATGACGGATGATATGGTTTACTATGTTGTCGAGAGTGTTAAACGATTTTACCAATAGGAGAAGAGAATATGAATGAAAAATACTTTGTACACGAATCATCGTACATAGATGATGGCGCAATAATAGGATCAGGTACAAGGATATGGCACTTTAGTCACATCATGGGACCCTCTATAATAGGTGAGAATTGCAACATTGGACAAAACGTGTTTATAGGTGCAGATGTTGTATTAGGCGACGGGGTAAAGGTACAAAACAATGTCTCAATATATTCGGGTGTTATCTGTGAAGACGGAGTTTTTCTCGGGCCATCAATGGTCTTCACCAATGTTATTAACCCACGGGCTTTTATAGAAAAGAAGCACGAGTTTAAACAGACCATCGTTAAAAGAGGAGCATCAATAGGCGCAAACGCTACTATTATATGTGGACATACTATCGGAAGTTATGCGTTTGTGGGAGCAGGGGCAGTTGTTGCTATTGATGTTCCGAATTACGCACTGGTAGTTGGGAATCCTGCACGACAGATTGGCTGGGTATGCAAGTGTGGAACTAAACTTGATACGACAAAAACTCCTGTTGACTGTGTTGCATGTGGTGAACAATACAAAGTATTAAACAGTATCTTATATCCAAAAGGAGAATAAATAAATGCTAAACATCGGTCTAATCGGTTGCGGTAGAATATCAAAAAATCATTTCGAAGCCATAGACAAACTCGAAAATGCTCGATGCATTGCTTGTTGCGATATCATAGAAGAAAGAGCCCGTAAAGCTTCAGAAAAATACAATATACCGTACTGGACTACCGACTACGAAAAGATGCTAATGAATAAGGAGATTGAATTGGTCTCTATCTGTACTCCTTCTGGGCTGCATCCTGAACACGGTATCCTAGCAGCACAGCATGGCAAACACGTCTTGACGGAAAAGCCCATGGCTTGCCGCCTCGGCGAAGCAGACAGAATGATCCAGGTCTGTCATAAAGCAGGAGTCAAACTCTTTGTTGTATTACAAAATCGACTAAACCCCAGTATCCAACTACTTCGTCGCGCCTACGAAGAAGGCCGGTTTGGCAAGATTTATATGATTACATCCAACGTTTTCTGGACCCGCCCGCAAGAATACTACGACATGGCACCCTGGAGGGGTACTTGGGCTCTGGATGGCGGAGCCTTTATGAACCAGGCTTCCCATTACGTGGATATGGTTCAATGGTTTGGTGGTCCAATTAATGAAGTTAAGTCAATAACTGGTACATTAGCGCGTAATATCGAGGCTGAAGACACGGGGTCAGCCATCATAAAATTTCAAAATGGGGCCATAGGTAATATTAATGTTACCGTGTTAACCTATCCTAAGAATCTGGAAGGTTCAATAACCATACTTGGTGAAAACGGTACCGTTCGTATCGGTGGCATTGCTATGAATAGAATCGAACACTGGGAATTCGCAGATAAACGGGATTATGACCAGAAGGTAAAAGAAGTGGGAACTAATTCTGATTCCGTCTATGGTTTTGGTCACCAGGGTTATTACGACATTATAACAAGGATCATAGATAAGTGTTCGGATTCCCAATTACTAGACAATAATTATTTGTATGTTGATGGTATTGAAGGACGCAAATCACTTGAGTTACTTTCTAAGATCTACAGCTCAATGAAAAATGTAAAAAGGCCATATACTGTTCTGTGAACTTTCCATGGCGATACGAATGGCCTAATTCCTCCCCGAACAGGTATAGCAAATGATCGGCAGAAAATAAGAGAACTTTGCCCATTCATCCCTACCTAGAGGGGGGCTTATTCGTAGAGATATTTGTGGTGGTTGAAAAGTAGTTATGAGAGAGGAATAAAGGGGTGAGACTGAAAGAAGTAATCCAGAGCTTTCTGCCGCAAGGAAGCTTTATAAAAAATGTTGCAACTCTTATGACTGGTACGGTGTTTGCCCAAATGTTACTCATATTGGCTGCACCAATACTGACCAGACTCTATAATCCTGAAGAATTTGGTATATTTACGTTATATACTTCAGTTGTCGGATTCATGACGGTCATAGCTTGTCTTCGTTATGAATACGCAATAGTTCTTCCGGATAATGATGAGGATGCCGCCAATTTACTTGCTTTATCTATAATCATATGTTTGGGTATGACTGTTATAGTCTTTTTTTTAGTAGCGGTATCACGCAATTCATTTGCTGATTTGTTGGGTTCAGCTGCTCTGGCACACTGGCTTTGGTTTGTGCCGTTAAGTGTTATTGCTGCAGGCGGATTTGTGGTTTTGAATTACTGGAGTACCCGTCGAAAGCAATTCAAACGCTTGGCGCTTAGACAGGTAACAAATAGCACTGTAACATTGTTTACGCAGATTGGTTCCGGGGTTGTTTGGAATCCAGGTCCAGGGGGACTGATTGCAGGACATGTAATTGGACAGTTAACGGCGACCGGAAGATTAGCTTGGCAGATATTTAGAGATGAAGGAAGTAGGATTCTTTTAGCCGTTAATAAAAAAACGATGAAACAAATGCTGATTCGTTATAGACGATTTCCGTTATACGATTTATGGGCAGGATTGATTAACAAAGCATCAAGTTTAATCCCATCATTGTTGTTAGCATATTATTTTAATCCCACAATAGTAGGATTCTATGCATTAGCCCAGAGCGTATTAACTTTGCCAATAAGTGTAATCGGTGGCGCAGCTTTACAAGTGTATTTCCCGCGGGCAACAGAAGCTAGAAGGGTTGGAGACTTAGACCGTCTAACCTTAAACATGTTTAGAGAACTACTAAATCTTGGAACAGTCCCAATGATTCTAATTGCGATCGTAGCTCCAGATCTGTTTTCCTTTGTGTTTGGAAGTCAATGGTATACTGCCGGTGAATATGTACGCTGGTTATGTCTATGGTGTTTATTCCAATTTATTTCAGCCCCAATTTCTACAGTGTATTATGTTTTGGAAAAGCAACGAGATTATCTTTTTTTTAATGCGGCATTAATGATAAGTGGACAGATTTGTCTTGTCGTTGGAGGAATGCAAGGGGACGCATTGTTTACGATAAAACTATTTGGACTATCATCTTTTTTAATATATGTCTATTTTGGCTTTAAAATAATGATTATGTCAGGCAATACCTTACTAGATACAGGAATGGTATTATTAAGCAGTATACGGCGGGCTATTCCTTTTATTGTACCACTCCTAGCGTATATGGCTATTGCAGAGGATTCAACGACTTCAGTGATACTGGCTATCGTAATCGGCTTGATTTTTCTAGGCATAAAAGTAAGATCACTTGGCATTTCCTAAAGACTTTTAACAAAAGTAAGGAAAGCTTTAGGATCATACTGAAGATAAGAAAAACAGGAGGCCCAGTTTATGAAGCAACAAGTATGTAAACGGTGTGTAATGGATAATATGGGGGATCCAACAATTCAATTCGATAAGAATGGCTACTGCAACTATTGTACAACAGCGATAAGTACCAAACATCTGTGTTATTTTCCCAATGATGAAGGAAAGAAGAAACTTGAGAACCTATTTCAGAAGATTAAAGACCAAGGAAAAAATCAAAGGTATGATTGTATGCTGGGTCTCTCAGGAGGTTTGGACTCATCATATGTAGCCTATATTGGATGCCAGTATGGACTAAGGATGTTGGCATTACATATTGATGACGGCTTCGATGCTCCGCAAACGACGAAGAATATAGACAAAGTATGCGATTCCTATGGCATTGACCTTATTGTGGAAAAGCCAAATGAAGAACAATTCGCGGATTTTACCAGGGCGTTTTTGCGGGCAGGTGTACCCAATATTGCAATACCACAGGATAATGTGCTTTTTGCCAGCCTATACAAATATGCACAGGAAAATCGAATTAAATATTTATTGTCCGGAAGTAATTTCGCGCTTGAGAGCATCCTTCAGAAAGGCCATACTTATGATGCTATGGATAAAGTTCATATCATTGATATACAAAGAAGATTCGGTGAATTAAAATACGATGGTACATTACCGTTATTTTCAATCCTTGAAAAACGTATCAAGTATCAATATTTATTCAAAATACGAACAATATGTCCTTTGAATTATGTCGACTATAATGCACAATGTGCTTTCAATACTCTTCATGAAACATGTGGTTTCGAATACTATGGCGATAAGCATTGTGAATCGATATTAACCAGGTTTATGCAACGCCATTATCTACCTAAGAAGTTTGGAGTAGACAAGAGGAAATCTCATTATTCCAGCATGATTGTTTCAGGCCAAATGACTAGAGATGAAGCCTTAAATAGACTGTCCGAGCCGCTTTATGAAGAAGAACAGTTAAAAAAAGATCTAGAAATTATTCTTAATAAACTCTCAATTAGCATGGAAGAGTATGACAAAATCATGGGCGAAGCACCCAAAAATCATTTTGATTATCGTACATCTTTAATAAATAGGGGCTCTCAAACATTGCTGAAAATGAGACAGAAGATAATCGGGTATTAGATTTTCGACACGTATTTGCTTCAGAAATTAGAAAGTAAAGCGATATTCGAGAATGAAAATGTTGCGCGAAAGAGCCAAGCTTACCACGGAGGTCGACTTTCTAATAGGGTTTAGTAATCACAGTGACGCAACCTTATACATCAAATTCAGCCGGGGTGCAATCTTCATAACGGCTCCACGGAACACTTTAGGTATTATGATTTAGCAAACGCTACTGAAGGAAAGACATCTACTATCGAAGAATTTTTAAAGCTCTTGAGGAATCGGTCTTACTACATCTCCGAAGTGACGTACCTGTTGGTACCTGCTTAAGTGGAGGATTGGATTTTTCCTCTATTGCCACTTTGGCAGGACAGTATATGTCAGATATGTATGGCAAAGAATTTCACGCTGTAACTGCGTTTTCCGAAGATCCTACAAATGATAAAAGTGAACATGCGCGAAAAGTAATTGAGCATTCATCTTTGACGTGGCATTCTGCAAAGCCGTCGGTTGACGATTTTCTCAATGATTGGCACCAGTATCAATGGTTTCAAGAAGAGCCGGTTGGAGGACCATCAATTATCCTGAGGGAACTTAAAATAGACATTAATTATGATTTAAGAACTCGGTACAAGTTGTATAGTATAGCAACTGAAAAAAGTTATTTTGTTTAAATTTATCCTAGAAAAGGGCAAGTAAATCGGAGGTCATCAAAATGAACAATATTGAAAAAGCGATAAACGAAATTAAAGCTGCACTCGAACGAGGAGAGGCTATTGAGGTGCGGCCAATACCGAATGAGCCGCAGACCTTTGAGATAGATCTTCTAAAGGCATGGCGAACCTTGCTGACAAATTGGAAGAAGATAGTCTCAATAACACTAATCTTTGCTGTTATCGGTGTTATTAGTGGAGCGATATATTATTCTATTCCCAAGCCATCTCCGAAGCAGTACTTTGATCAATATACCGGCGTTGAAATCAATATAAAAGATCCTTATGATGATATATTCAGTAAAGCAGACCAGTACCACAACGAGATGATTACATATATTGATGCCTTACAAAGCTATGTGGCATCGAAAGAGTATGATGACAAAGATGCGGATAAAGAATACCTGACCAACCTAAAAGATAATTTTAATAAATCTTACGCCAAAACTTTTTTACTTGCTGAAAAAATAGACCAGCTGTATTCTCCTGTTCGGGATAAAGACATTGAGGAAAAGCTGATTACTCTCGAAGTCAGGCAAAAAGAATTGACAAAAGAAATGCAGTGCTTGCAGCAGGAACTGTCCTATCTGACTAGCATTGCCGTTGCAGGTGCAAGTACGGTGGGAACCGAAACTGATTCCGCTATAGCAAAAGGTGTTGGGAAGGCCAGTAAATTGGCTGCTTATCAGCAAGAATATAAAGAAAATGCTCAACTGATTAATGAGTTATCTGGCGTAGCAAATAATTATGAACGAGTGCAGCATATGGAACGGATAGAAAAACTACTAGACGAAGGGATTTCTGCAAATCAGCAATTTGAGAACGAGCTCAATCAATTTGCAAAGAGATATTTCGAAAGTCACGATGTAAGTATAGTTGTTTTCGAAACACCTGATGAAAAGAATCCAGACATTCTGAACTATAATGTCACGGTTGAAGAAGCAAAACAGCAACCATCTCCATTACGAATACCCAAAGCGATAACTCTTCTGTTATCATGCATTGGGTTTGGACTAGGTTGTGTATGGGTGCTATGGAAGCATTATGAACCAGATAGCAACAATTATAGCAACATGGATGGATAGTAGCTTTATGATAGGTACCATAAATAGGCATTACATAAACAAAATTTATTGCCAGATTAGGCCATATCAAGCTTACTTGGGAATCATACTGCTGAGATTGACTCTTGATATAGTGTATGTTCTTATCGTTAACCCGGTATATGGTTATTCCGGCTTTCTGATGGAATTCTTTGCTTATAAATATGTTCTATCCTGGATAGTAACGTTAGCAATGATTCCTTTCATCGTAAATCTGTATAATAACTCGTCAGTATCTTCCACTATTATTTTATTGATTAATTTAATTTATTTTGTTCCTGGATGTACCTTATACTCGTTATCCGGACTGCCCGATTCATATTTTCTCTTTTATGTTTTGTACTGGATTCTACTAATGATTTGGCAATACCAGATTCCGTATGTTGACTTCAAGTTACCCTCGGAACGGATATCCAAACAAGTGTTCTATTTTATAATCATTGTTATCGCGATAGGAGCAATAGCAATTAATGGGATCTACAACGGATTTCAAATTAATCTTCGATTGGATAACGTTTATGAGTTAAGAAGGTTACAGAGGGATATGAATCTTCCTAGTTTTGTTGGTTACTTCCAGCCATTGGCAGGTATATTCATTCCATTTGTCTTAGTTTACTTGCTTTCAAAGAAACGATATGTTTTATCTTTTCTTTCGATTATAATTCAAATTCTACTTTTCTCCTTTGGCGGGATGAAAACTTATCTTTTTTTAATTCCGGTTGCTATTCTGGGTTATTATCTTTACCGTGAAAAGAGAATAAGCTGGTTTACATATGGATTGGTTGCACTTAATATAGCAGCGCAATTTGAGTTTGTTTCGATACATTCTTGTCTTATTGCCGATTATTTGCAGCGAAGAACAATGTTTGTTCCCAATATTAATTCCTTCTTCTTTTTTGATTATTTTTCTGTGCATAGCCCTGATTTTCTCTTTCAAAGCATATTGAGAAGATTCGGATTTTTATCGCAATACGATATCAAGATTCCATATATTATAGGTTTTGAATATTATAACAGCATTACATGCAGTGCCAACAATGGATTGGTTGGGGATGCATTTTGTAATTTTGCGTGGTTTAGCCTTATAATTTTTCCATTATTAATTGTCTTTGCATTAAGATTTATGGATGCTTGCGCACATGGAATAGACCGAAGGCTTTTAATAACCATTTTTGTGGGATATGCGCTTTCCTTCACTGATGGCGCATTTTTCACGATTATGCTTACCCATGGCTTTTTATTCATATGTACGGCTCTATACTTCATGCCTCGGGAAGGAACAATAATGGTTGGGAAAGGTAATCATTATGACAAAAATATGCCACATGACATCAGTTCATGCACTGAATGATACGCGCATTTTCATTAAAGAATGCAGGACTCTGCGCGATGCAGGATATGATGTAACTCTAATAGTCCAGCATGATAAAGATGAAATAATCGATGGGATTTTTATAAAGGGCATTGACAAGCCGAAAAATAGACGAGAAAGGATGCTGAAGTCTACTCGTCAGGTTTATAAACGAGCTTTAGAATGTGATGCGGACATATACCATTTTCATGATCCTGAGTTAATTCCAATTGGCTTGCGTCTTAAGCGTAGAGGTAAAAAAGTCATTTACGACGTCCATGAAGATGTACCGCGTCAGATAATATCTAAGCAGTGGATACCTGGACCATTGAGGAAAACTTTAAGTTGGATGATAGAAAGAATTGAAAATTATTCTGCTAAGCGCTTTGATCAGATAATGACTGCAACTCCATTTATAAGAGATAGGTTTCTTGTAGTTAATGAACGAACACTAGACATAAATAATTATCCTGTTCTTTCCGAGTTATATATGCCAAATGCTGATTGGAATAGTAAGGAAAAATCAGTCTGTTATGTTGGAGGAATTGGCAAAGTACGAGGTATACACGAAATGGTAGATGCTATTGGAATGACTGAATATTCTATGCTGCTTGCTGGAAGTTTTGAATCAGCTGCGGAGCGGGAGATTGCAGTAAAGAAAAACGGTTGGAGTAGGGTTAACGAACTGGGATATCTAAATAGAGATGAGGTTAAAGCGGTTTTGTCAAGGTCTATGGTTGGACTGGTTGTTTTACACCCTATTCCAAACTATATTAATGGACTCCCTGTAAAAATGTTTGAGTATATGTCTGCCGGGATTCCTGTCATTGCTTCCGATTTTCCGTTATGGAAAGAGATAATTGACAGTAATAAATGTGGAATTTGTGTTGATCCATTGGATATTAACCAAATAGCAGATGCGATTAAGTGGGTTATGGACAACCCTGAGCAGGCTAAGTGGATGGGCGCTAATGGGCGTAGGGCGGTGGAAGAAAAATATAATTGGGAGCGGGAAGGAAGTAAGTTACAAAAAGTTTATGAACGGATACTAGCCTAGACAAGAGGCGTGAAAAATAGTTATTACGTTGACACACCTCAGGAAGATTATTGATCAAGTCCAATATTTTGGGTAAAATTCCTCTGGTCATGGCAGCTACCATTTGAACTAGAGATAAAAGATATTTCACTTTCAGCGCAATTATAATGTTATATTGTAAGGGAATGAAATACCGGACATAAGAACTTTAATATGTAATTTGGACACGATTTTTGAGGTGTGCGGTTTTGAAAATTCTAATGATTAACCACTATGCGATTCCTCCTACAGAAGCAGGTGGTACTCGTCAGGGACTACCCCCCGGAAGTTGTGCCAGAAGTAATTAGAGTGTAAAATAAAAAACACTTTAAAGGAGGCACAGATGAAGAAGCGATTTACGGAGGAGCAGATCATCGGTATTTTGCAGGAGGC
>Ga0116190_1001852_pt1 | contig 17606 bp, 14 predicted proteins | sample AD_JPNTR4_MetaG_FD_89808 | JGI IMG/M metagenome (GOLD analysis project Ga0116190, IMG submission 89808) | Active sludge microbial communities of municipal wastewater-treating anaerobic digesters from Japan - AD_JPNTR4_MetaG | ecosystem: Engineered > Bioreactor > Anaerobic > Digestate | place...
GAAGGTACCAGCCTCGCGAAATGAGGCAGCCTTGTCCACTACCGACACAAAGGATTCGCTTGCTATCGACTCCATTCCGGTAATCTGGACCTTACCCAAAACCGAAAACGCAGCCGGGAGCTCGACATTCACTTGAGTGTCCGCACCCGACACCGTGAGGCGCCCGATATCATAGAAGGCGAGCCGGTTCCTTCCGTAATTGCCGAACAAACTGATTGCCAGGCTGACCACATAAGATCCGGAGGGGAGACTGGCCGAAAAGCTGTTGTCCATCGAGACAAACGCTTCTCCCCCGCTCCTGCCCTCAACCCCTGTAAAACGAACCATGGCGGAACCCGTCTGGTTGCTGAGACCTGAGACAACGCCCGAAACCTGAAAAACCGCTACTTTTGGAATCTCGATATCCGCGTTCGTATCAGACTGGACAGAGACTGGGGAGGAGGCGTCGAAAACCAGAGTGGGAGCCCCTTGGAAGGTCGCCAAAGCAGGCTTGTAAACAACCTTGAGCGAATAGACTCCGGCGGGAACAGCGACAGAGTAACGGCGCCTTTGAGCATCAACCGAGGCCTGGTAGACGTTGCCCTCCTCGTCCTGCGCACTTACAGCCACGAGGGCACCAACATCGCCTTTCACGGCACCTTTCAAACCGTATCCCGAAGGCAGCTCGGTCGTTAAGGTAAGGGCCGAATCAATCGAGACACCGGTCAGTATCTTCTTAACCAGCGCGGGGTTCGGCGTGACTCCGGCAAACGCCTGAGGCGCCCTGGGTAAAGTCGTATAAGACAAAGGAGACAAGTTCAATCTCAGGGTGAGAGCGGATAACGGAACTGTAGCCGTGATGGAGAGACTGCTTGGAAGATTGGTTCCCGGAAAGACGCTTCTAACCAGCAAAGCGTCGTGTCCGCCCGGGGGGAGAGACAACTGTTGCTGCTGCAACCGCGTCCCATTCTCGTCCAGAAGCCGAACAGTAACGTGAGAATCAATGCTCCCTGGATTGAAGATTGCCACACCGGTATCGAAGGCCGCCCGAGTATCAACAGGAATCGTGAAACTCGAAAGCGCCGGCGAATTCCCTACCCCGGCTTCCGTCTGGAGCTTCCCCTGACCGTCGTAAAGCGTGAAAATCGAAGCGACCCCTATGGGAATATTTGACGTCACCCGCGCGGCGCCTGCCGTCAACGTCCCCGCGCCAGTTGTTTGAAGGAATGCCGAGGCGCCAGGGGCCAGGTTGACTTGAAATGAAGCACTATTCTGAACGCCGCCAATGATCGATACGGGAAACGCGCCGCCTCCCTTTTGCGTCAGTGTCACCTCCGTCAACGCAGCACTTCCAGAGAAGTTATAGAGGATGAAACTAGTACGTACGGAGCCGCCCTCGTACGTTCCGTTGGCCACTTGCGGTAAATGAAACTCTAACTGCTGCGAGTTGAACGGCGTAACGGGCAAGGTCGTTGAAGTGAAAGTGGAAAGGTTCTGCCGCAAAACAATGGCGGCAAGTGGACGAGTGCTTTCGACCTCCAAGGTTCCCCGGAACTGCCCGAGTCCCTCAAAAAGCTCTGTGATATAGAGCGCCTGATGAGCCAAAGCCTCGAGAATACGCTCCGTTTCCGGGCCAGCCGTTCCCGCTTCGTTTCTCAACCGGAAAACCACCTGAGCATCCGTCAGAGCTACATTCTGAAGAGCCAGCCCGGTATCGAACCTGTCGGTCGTATCGACTGGGATAACGAAACGCTGAAGCGGCAATGCCGATCCCACTCCGGCCTCGGTCAGAAATCCACCGGCGCTGTTCATGATAGTGAAAAGAGCCGAAACACCAACCGCACGGCTGGTGTCGACCCGCGCTGCGCCGATTTTAAGAGACCCATCAGCTGCCGACTCAAGAAAACGTGTTTCACCGGGACCAAGCGATATGGCAAAGACTGAATCCGTTCCCAACCCGTCAATCGTTAGCGAAAGCGGATTTCCCGCGTCGTCGGTCAGGACTATCTCAATCCCGGCCGGTTCCTGATTGGGGTTAAACAGGACAAAGGTCGTCTTGATGATCAACCCACCGCCGCGGCCGTCTGCTACTTGCGGTAGATAAACGTCGCCTTGAGCGTAAACCTGATAACCGAGGACCAAAGCAGTGAATAAGACGAGAAGAATGGTGTACTTCATTAAGACCGTAGGCGCGTTACTCGGCCCTCGAGGACAACTGCAATAGCTCGTTCAGGGAACCGGAGCGAAAACCCTGCAAATCCAGTGTCACATAGTGGTAACCGATCTTTTTGAATTCACTGTCGATGACACTAAGCAGGTTCATGTCGAGAAGTCCCGGCATCTCATCACGGGCAATTTCTATGCGGGCAAGCGTCTCATGATGACGCACGCGAAAGTTCCTGAACCCCATTTCGCGAAGTATGGTTTCGGCCCGATCAACCTGCCTGAGTTTCTCCTCCGTGATTTCGACCCCATAGGGAAAACGCGATGACAGACAGGGCATGGCCGGCATATCCCAAGTAGGTAGGCCCGCATTTTTTGACAGCTCCCGGATATCGTTCTTTCGAAGGCCGACTTCTATAAAGGGGCTGATGATCTTCTTCTCGCTAGCCGCCTGCCGGCCCGGGCGATAATCACCGACGTCATCCAGGTTACTGCCGTCGAACACAGCCTCCACACCCCACTCTTCCGAGAGCCGGGTCAGATAGGAGAACAGTTCGCTCTTGCAGAAATAGCAGCGATTAGAGGGATTGGCCGTGTAACTCGGATTGTCCATTTCCCGGGTGTCGATCAGGTAATGGTTGAGTCGGTACTGCTCTACGAACTGCTTGACCAGATCCCTCTGTCTCTGGGAAACGGACGGAGACATGCCGGTAACAACGCGTGCGCGATCACCTAGCACTTGGTTAGCGATATAGGCCAGGTACGAGCTGTCAACTCCCCCGCTAAAGGCCACTATCGCGCTTTGAAAGCGCCCGATAAATTCAGTCAGAGCGCGCTCTTTTGCCACCAAATCCATGACAGAGATTCTAGCACAGGGGTTACGCTCTTTGGGGTTCGTCCCTTGTCTACTCGGGGCCTTGCGCAGATCTTTAACGGAGAAATCAGGCTGGATTAACGGAGCCCGAAACAGTGCCGGATCCGGTTCCACACCCGCTAGAAACTCGACGACCCTTTCCTTGCGTAGGTCTCTCTGATAATCATTTCTGCTGGTCGGTACCCGAACCTCTAACGTCCGCTCCACCGAGGGGTTCAAGCTGCCTCAGGCAGGTGTTTTTTTAGCAACCTTGTAGAACGTAGTTGTTCCTACAAATGACTGACTATGCAAGACTTCCAGTCGTAATAAATAACCAGCGTCCCCATGTTTTCTTCATGTTTTCCCACCCATGTTCTCCCATGTTCTCGCGTCAAAAAAGAGAAACAAGAAGGCGACACCAACAGAGTCGATCGAGGGGTTCAAGCGCTGCTCGGGCATGGGTTTTTTGGTCCGTACGTGAACGAAATTATTCCCCCAAATAACTGATCTATCGATACTTCCATCCTCAACAAAATAACCAGCGTCCCCAGATAGGCACCCATATAGGCAGGCATGGAAGCGGATCAGTCGCGCGGACGGGGGCTCGGGTTTCTGCGCGGACCTGCGCGCATCGGGCGCATTTCCTTTCGTAACGCGGGATCAGGCACTGCTGTGCTACTATTAGTTTTGGAGCGTACCTCGCAATGAAAAAAGTAATCGTCCTAGTCGTTGCTCTTATTCTGGCTGTCCTTTTGGGATTGCCTGAATTGACTGCGGTACAAGCCCAAAGGGAACAGGACAAAAAGATTGAAGAAGAGCAACCGAAACCTCAGGGACGGACTGGGATCAGTGTGGCGGTCAACCAGGTTCGGGTGGACGTCACGGTTCAGAACAAGAACGGCGATCTCATCCAGGGCCTGAAAAAGGAACACTTCAAGATTTACGAGGACAAGGTCCAGCAAGAGATCACCAACTTCACCTCCATCGAAGCCCCGATGACGGTTGTCCTTATTACCGAGTACAGCAATGCGGTTCCGTGGAACTTCCTCTACGACGTTCTGATGGCCTCCTATACCTTCGTGGACCAGATGCGTAAAGACGACTGGGTCGCGGTCGTGGCCTACGATATGCGGCCAGAGATACTGGTCGATTTCACACAAAACAAGATGGAGGTCTATAATGCACTTCGTCGCCTGAACTTCCCTGCGTTCAGCGAAAGCAATATGTACGACACGGTCTGGGATGTTTTGGACCGCGTACAAGAAATCGACAGTAAAGTGGCGATCGTTCTGGTCGCCTCCGGCATCGACACTTTCAGCAAGAAGAACCTCGGAGAAACCCTCAAGCGAGTACAGAACACCAACGCAGTCATTTATGCGGTGAGTACAGGCGGTAATTTCCGGGCGCGATATGAAGGCTACCTGGCGGCTACTTCAAGAATGGACCTCTATCAGGCCGACGCAACGCTCAAGCAGTTCGCCAAATCCACAGGCGGCGCCGCCTTTTTCCCCCGGTTTGTGAGCGAATTCCCGTCAATCTTCCAAACCATCTCGGCCTTGCTTCGCCATCAATACTCGCTCTCGTACATCCCGACCAACACCAAGATGGACGGCAAGTTTCGGAAGATCAAAGTGGAAGTCGAAGCGGATGTCGATGGTGACGGCAAGAACGACAAACTGAAGGTTTCGCACCGGGAAGGATATCTGGCCCAAAAAGCTGACTGATTTTAATCTTCGACAGGATCGTCGGAGTCCCTGCGGACGCTCCTGTCAATCCTGCAAGAAGATTTAATCCGCCGATCCTATCGGCACATACTCCACCACGTTCAGTCCAAATCCCTCCAGTCCGACCATTTTCTTCGGGTGATTTGTAAGAAGCCGGATATCTCGGAGCCCAAGATCGGCCAGAATCTGTGCACCGATACCGTAGCTCCGGAAGCTCTCCTGGCCCGCGACGAATTCGGGGTCCCGCCGGCACATCCGCAACTCCTGCTGCAGTGCCTTCTTCCAGTTAACACTGTCAAGGGTCAGGTAGACGAGAATACCGCGCCCTGTTCGCTCAATACATTCCAGAGAGCTTCTCAGCTCTCTCCCGGCTTTGCTGTGGCACCCGTGGAATACATCAGCCAGTACGGACTCCGCCTGCACTCGGACCAAGACCGGATCGGCTCCATCAATCCGACCCTTGACAAAAACGAGATGGTGGTTGCGGTGTATCTGATCCTCATAAACCTGGAGATCAAAATCGCCGAACTCGCTCTCAAACGGCAGGGATTCAACCCGACTGACCAACTTTTCGGTCGCGAGCCGGAACTTGATCAAGTCAACCACGGATATGATCTTTAAGCCATGCTTGCGGGCAAACACTCTCAGCTCAGGAAGCCGGGCCATCGTCCCGTCCTCGTTCATGATTTCGCAAATAACGCCCGCAGGCCTGAGTCCCGCAATTCGCGCGAGATCGACCGCCGCCTCAGTCTGCCCGGCTCGCTCCAACACGCCTCCCCGGCGAGCCCTCAGGGGAAATACATGGCCGGGCCGGATTAAATCTTCCGGCCGGGTATTCGGATGGATCGCCGTCAGTATAGTGTTTGCCCGATCCGCGGCCGAGATACCGGTCGAGACGTTGCGGCGCGCTTCAATGCTAACGCAGAAGGCCGTTCCGTATTTCGACTCGTTGTCGTGAACCATCAAGGGAATCTTCAGTTCTTCGAGCCGTTCCGCGGTCATGGGAAGACAAATCAGGCCGCGTCCGTGTTTGGCCATGAAGTTGATGGCTTCGGGCGTCACCTTTTCCGCCGCCATCGTCAGATCACCCTCGTTCTCACGGTCCTCCTCATCAACGACGATGATTATCTTGCCGTCACGGATATCTTGTAATGCTGATTCGATAGTGTCGGTGCTCATTGGGACAAGGGTCTATTATAGCCGCCTTTCATCAGCCGCGATCCAGGGGCCGTTGAGCGATTGGCGTGTTAGCGTCTTTCGACGAATGTATCGAAACCTCGCTGTTCACAGGTGCTTCCTCGATCCTACTTGATCGGCGGCGCCTGTTTGATCCATCGCAACCCCGGCCAGGACACGGTATTTATCGACTTCAGAAACCGTCGATAACGAGGCGTCCTGTATTCAACCATGATGGGGTTTTCTGGGTCGTCATGAATAACCCAGGTATTTTTCCGGTCGTCCTCCACCATGATAACCGGAATCTCTCTCTTCTTCTTGTCAACTAGTACAGTGAACGTGCCGGTTCCCGTCATTTTCATTTTCAGGGGCAGATTGTTCAGTTCGATTCGCGCCTGTCCTTTCTCACGCAAATCCTTGTACATTCGTTCGGAAAGCCAAACGGTCATGGCATCCTCAGATTCTGAGTCCACACCCGCATCAAAGAGGCTTTCCAGCACGAACTTTCGAGCATCCGTCACAGCCTCCTTGTACAAGTGAAAAGTACCCTGGTGATTAACCGATTCCCACTCCACGAAAATGTCGGGTCTAAAACGCGCGACTCGGAGAACCATCGGCGTCTGCTTGTTCGCCACTTCACTTTCAAAAACGAGGACAGTCTGTGCCGGTGCCGGAAGTGAACCGCCAAACACCAATGCACCGAAGAAAAGCAACGTCGCGGCCCCGCCCAGAACCCGCTTCACATGAGATTCGACATACTTGCTGATCACATCTGCTTCGAGGTTGACCAGGTCTCCCACCTGAAGCTTGCCAAAATTCGTGACCTCGTCCGTATGAGGAATGATGGTGACCTCGAAGTAGTCTGAGCCGAGGCCCGAGATGGTCAGACTTACTCCGTTGACGGCGATGCTGCCCTTCATAGTGCAGTAGTGAAGTACCGAAGCGGGCGCTTTGAACCGGAAGACGCGGGAATCTCCCTCCCGGCAAATCGACGTAACCTCTCCAGTTCCGTCGATATGGCCCTGGACCAGGTGACCGCCCAGGAAGTCGGTCAGGCGAGCGGCAGGTTCCAGATTCACCAGGTCGCCGGCCGACTTGCGACCGAGGTTGGTCAGCCGTAACGTCTCAGGTACGGCAAAAACGGTGAACGAGTCTGATCCTTTTTCGGTTACGGTCAGACAAACTCCGTCCACACTGATGCTGTGGCCGATGTCGAGATCGCGTGCGACTTCGTGGCAGCGGATTGTGAATCTCGCTCCCGCTTCAGTCTGATCCTTTCTTACGACCTCTCCTGTTTCCCTGACGATACCCGTGAACATCTGTTATTCCTTTCCTCCCTTTAGCAGACGCACCTCTTCCTCGGTCAGTTCCCGGTAAGCGCCCGCTGGGAGCTTGCCAAGCTTCAACTTACCAATCGCGATCCTTCTCAGCTTCAAGACCGGATGCCCGATGCGCTCGAACATCCGCCGCAGTTGACGGTTCTTGCCCTCAAGCAGTTCTACCTTCCACCAGGAATTGTTACCTTTTTCCAGCGGCATGATCCGTCCCTGGTCCGATGTGTTGTTCTGGGGCGACCGGCGCCCAGGAATTGTTACCTTTTTCCAGCGGCATGATCCGGGAAGCTGCATCCAAACGCCGTCAATCCTGACGCCTTTTCTCAGCCGTTCGAGCTTCTCATCGTCGGGCACGCCTTGAACTTTGATCTGGTACACTTTCGCCAGCTTTCCAGCTCTGGTGATCGATCGGGCCAACTCCCCGTCGTTGGTCAGAATGATAAGCCCTTCACTGTTGTAATCAAGCCGGCCCGCCGGATATAGACGAGCAGAAGACGGGACTAGATCGGTGATCACTCGCCGGCCCTCCGGGTCGCTAACAGAACTGAGTACTCCGCGCGGCTTGTTGATCATGTAGTATTCCAAGGGCTCAGGCCGAATGAGTTTGCCGTTAACCTTGATGTGATCGCGCGCGGGATCGGCGCGGGTTCCCAACTCCCGAACGACCCGACCGTTTACGGTCACAGCCCCTTCCAGAATCAGTGATTCGGCCCGCCGCCTCGACACAATCCCGGCACGGGCTATGATCTTTTGAAGCCGCTCGTTCATTCACAACAGTATACCTTGCCAGCACCGAACCGACAGCAGCAGACAAAGAGCCGAGGAGGTTGGACTCTGGCCTGAAAGGCCAAGACCTAAGAGCCAATTGCAAAAATCCCGAAAGCTACACCGTCTCAGCGGGGCGAGGCACCCTCTCTTTCACGCCTTTGCCTCATCGCCTTTCGCCAGCACATCCTGCCCCAGAAGCTCTTCCAACTCGGTCAGCGTAGGCAGTTCTGAAAGGTCGTTAAGCCCGAAATGCACAAGGAACTCCTTGGTGGTGCCGTACAGGATCGGACGTCCCACCACTTTCTTCCGGCCTTTTGTCTGAATCAGTTTTTTCTCAAGCAGAGTCCGGATCGTGCTGGTCCCTTTGATCCCTCGAATCTCCATGATTTCAGGCAGGGTGATGGGCTGTTTATAGGCGATCACGGCCAGCGTCTCAAGTGCGGCAAGAGAAAGTCTGGCAGAGGGACGGGTCTTCAAATAAGAACGGACGATTTCGTGATGCTCCGGCCGTGTGGTGAGGCGATAACCGCGCGCTACGCTCCTGATTTCGACTGCTCCCTGAATCGCGTTGAAGGACTCCATCACCCGTCCCACACGGTCTACGAGTTCATCGGGCGGCACGTCCGGGTAAACCTGTTCAAGCTGCTCCAGGGTCACTGGCTCTGGCGCGGCAAACAAGATAGCCAGGATCTGGCTGCCGAATTCGTCTTTCAACATGCGCAAATCCGAATGTCTTCGAAAAGGCCTTTTTGAAAAATCCGAATCTCCCGTTGCTTAACCAGCTCGAGCAAAGCGAGAACCGTTACCACCAAGTGCAACCTGGGGAGTTTCCGTTGGAAAAACATTGAAAAATAGAAGTCTTTACGCACGGCGAGCAGCTTGCGTATCTCTGCGATCTTGTCTTCGATCGTCACGTTTTCACGGGTCACCTCGATGACAATCTGATCCTTATATCGCTCCATAATAATGTGGAAAGCCTTGACCAGATCAAAAACACTTGCGGCGACCAGTTCCTGCTCGTCCTCAGCAAACTCATTTTCACCCCTGCCCCAGACCGACAGTTCTACCGTCTCGCGTGCGTAGAGCAACTGGGCGGCGTTTTTGAACTTCTCGTGCTCTAGAAGCTGCTGGACAAGATCCTTTCGGGGATCTTCGATTTCTTCGCCCGGTTCTGCCGGCTCGGCCGGCAGGAGCATACGCGACTTGATGTAGATTAGGGTGGCCGCCATGACCAGGAATTCGCCGGCCACGTTGATGCTCAGGTCACGCATCATCTGAAGATACTGGAGGTATTGGTCCGTGATTCGGGCGATAGGAATATCGTAAATATCGATTTCCTGGGTGCGAATCAGGTGGAGCAGCAGGTCGAGAGGACCTTCGAAAACCTCGAGCTGAACTTTGTAGTCTTGACTAGGCGTCACCGGGTGTACTTTATCCTCATTGCCTGACGAACCTCATCCAGAGTCTGTTCGGCTAGGACCCGCGCCTTCCGGCTGCCTTCAAACAGGATTTCCTTCAAGCCTGGTATGTCCTTTTCAAGCGCGATGCGCCTGGTATGCAGAGGCTCAATCACAGGAATCAGGGCTTCAAGTAACCGCTTCTTGCAGTCGATACATCCGATTCCCGCCGTCCGGCATCCCTCGGCGGCCCACTTCTGCGCCTCTTCATCGGAGAAGACGCGATGCAAGTCGAACACGGGGCACAGATCAGGATTGCCTGGATCATTGCGCCGGACTCGAGCTGGGTCGGTGACCATCGTCAACACCTTTTGCCGGACACTGTTTGGATCCTCGGACAACTGAATTTCGTTTCCATAGCTTTTGCTCATCTTCCGGCCGTCGGTGCCGGGAAGCTTGGGAGCCTTAGTCAGCTCGGCCTGCGGCTCCGGGAAGACGGGCCCGTAGAAATTGTTGAAGCGACGCGCGACCTCGCGACACAACTCGATGTGCGAGACCTGGTCCTCACCGACCGGAACGGTATCGGCTTTGTAAACCAGAATGTCAGCGGCCTGAAGCAGCGGATAGCCAAGGAAACCGTAGGTTGAAAGATCTTTGTCTTTCAACTGCTGCTGCTGTTCCTTGTAGGTAGGAACCCGTTCCAGCCAAGGCACAGGGATAATCATTGAAAAGAGCAAGTGGAGCTCGGCATGCTGCGGCACTTGAGACTGAATCATCACGATCGACTTTTCTGGGTCCAGCCCCGCCGCAAACCAGTCGATAGCAATCTCGACCACGTTCCGGTGAACTTTTTCCACGTCCTGGTACTCCGAAGTCAGGGCGTGCCAGTCGACTATTCCGAAAATGCACTCGTGCGTATCCTGCATCCGTACCCAATTATCCAACGCGCCGACGAGATGGCCCAGATGCAGTCGCCCAGTCGGACGCATGCCGCTAAAGACTCGATGTTTCATAGGGATCTGCTTCAAGAGGCGAGAATGACAACAAAATTGAGAACCGGTCCGAGGATCAGATCAAGAAAACCGGACCACAACAGTACAAGGAGCAAAATAAAGCTATAGGGCCGGATCGCGTCAAACAGACCTTCGAACTGCGAAGGCAGCAAACCCGCCAGAACCCAACTCCCATCCAGCGGAGGCACCGGAATCAAGTTGAACACCGCCAGGATGGTATTCAAAATTACCCCCGTTGAGCAAAGGAGATAGAGCGGATAAATGACGGTGTGACTGGCGTTGATCTCTTCCGCGAAAAAGCCCACCAGAAACTTCAGCCCGATCAGAAAAAAGACTGCCGCCATAACGTTGCTTGCCGGGCCGGCAGCCGCAATCAGTACATGATCCCGCCTCGGATTCCTCAAGTTCGCGGTATTCACGGGCACGGGCTTGGCCCAGCCGAATATGAAGCCAGTCATCATCCCCAGCAAAGGGAAAAGGATCGTTCCTATGGGATCGATATGAGCTACTGGATTAAGTGTGATGCGACCCAGGTAGCGCCCGGTCGAATCCCCAAACCTCTCGGCGGTCCATGCATGAGCTGACTCATGGATGCTCAGAGAGAAAAGGAGAACAACCATGGCGATGAGCACTTGCGCCCAGTCGATGTTGGCCAGTGATTCCACCGACACATCATAGCATTGACGGCCATGGTATGACGATGGACGAATAAGGCGAATGCTATAATACGCAGCAATGAGCGGCCTGTTGTTCAATCTGGCAACGTCGACCTATGCCATTGGACTGATTTCCAGTGCGATCTTCTTTATTTATCGGAAGAAACCCTTTTTCAGGGTGGCGCTCATTGCCATCTCCGTAGGTTTCGGTATTCATACGGCTTTCTTGATCCAACGCGGGATTGCCACGGGGCAATGCCCGCTTGTCGACCTCCGTGATTCACTGGCGTTCTTTGCCTGGACGGTATCGCTCTGCTTTTTCATCTCTTATGTCCGGTACCGCGTGCAAGCCTTGGGCCTTTTCCTGTTGCCGATGATCGCAGTATTGATGCTGGGCACCTTCCTGGTCCGTTCATCGCCGATTCCCGAGGTACTGCGTAGCCATTGGATGTACTTTCACGTGCTTTGCCTGGCGCTTGCTTACGGCATGTTCTTCGTGACTTTCGTGGCAGGCCTTTTGTACCTGTTCCAGGAGCGTGAACTGAAAAGCAAGAAACCGCAGACTTTTTACTATCGTCTCCCTTCGCTTGATCTGCTCGATAACCTGTTCTACAAGTTTCTGATCTCCGGATTCGTTTTCATGACACTCGGGCTGCTGGCCGGCATGATCTGGGCTGAGCAGAAATGGACCGATTGGCATACCGACGCAAAAGTCATCGCCGCCCTGCTCACCTGGTGCATCTACCTCACGTTGATTTTTCTGCGGATGTCAGCGGGGTGGCGAGGGAAACGCGCCGCTGTGATTAATGTTGCAGGCTTTCTCTCGGTCATTATCACGTTCCTGAGCGCCAGCGTTCTCGGAGGCTTTCATAAGTTCTAATCTGTTACTGAGAATGAAGCTGGTACTCGTTGGCCTTAATCACAGGACTGCTCCGATAGAGGTGAGGGAACGCCTTAACTTCCCTGAAGACCGCATACCCGAAGCTCTTTCCAGGCTGAAGAATGACTTCGGTTGCGAGGAGGCCCTCATTCTGTCGACCTGCAACCGGGTCGAGGTACTCGGCCGTCCGCAAGACGGATGCCTTCGAGCAGACCGGTTCAAAGACTTTCTTTACGACTTTCACAACCTGCAGGCGCCCTGTCTGGAACCTTATCTTTATACCTTTTCAGAACGTGAGACCGTGCACCATGTTTTCAGAGTTGCCAGCAGCCTCGACTCAATGGTCGTCGGTGAGCCTCAAATCCTGGGTCAGCTGAAGCGCGCGTACTCTTTGGCGACCAAGGCGCGCACCTCCGGCCTGTTGATCAACAGCCTGATGCATCGCGCTTTCAACGTTGCAAAAAGAGTCCGAACCGAGACCAGAATCAGCAGTTCGGCTGTCTCGATCAGCTACGTTGCCGTCGAACTGGCGAAGAAGATACTCGGAGAACTCACCAGCCGCTCCATCTTGATAATCGGAGCAGGCAAAATGAGCGAATTGGCAGTAAAAAGCCTGATGAAATCGGGGATTTCCAGGGTCTTTGTAACCAACCGGACGCCGGCCAAGGCCGAGGAATTGGCCGCGAAGTTCGGCGGGACTCCTCTCCCATTCGCGGAGATGTTCTCTTGCCTCGCACAAGTTGATATCGCCATCGTGTCAACCTCTGCCGATGGTTACGTTCTGCATAAGCCGGAAATGCAGCAATTGATTCGGCGACGCAAGTATCGCCCCCTTTTCCTGATCGACATTGCCGTGCCCCGCAATGTCGATCCGGCAGTCAATGATATCGAAGAAATCTTTCTGTACGATATCGACGACATGCAGGCGGTCATTCACGCCAACATGGAAGAACGCCGCCGGGAGGCGGAATCGGCCGAAGCGATTGTCGCGGAGGAAGTAGAAGCATACGTTCGCCGCACCGCCAGCAGACAAACCGGCAGCTTAGTCGCCGAACTCCGCCGTCGTCTCGAGGAAATCTGCCTTACGGAATTGGAAAAGAACCGTAACGCCTTCAGCGCCAAGGAATACGAGCGAGTAGAAAGAATGCTGCGGACCACTGCCCACCGCCTGGCGCACCCCTTTATCCTGCACCTCAAGAATCTCGACGGAGATCCACGCCAATACGAGCACGAGGTTGAACTCATAAAGAAAATGTTCCAAATCAAAGAGAAAGAATGAAACCCCTTATCATCGGCTCGCGCGGAAGCCGGCTGGCCCTCTGGCAATCCAACTTCATAAGAGAAGGAATTCAGCGAAAATACCCCGACCTCCAGGTCGAAATCGCCATCATCAAAACCACCGGCGATAAGATCAGCGAAACCGGGCTTGGCGGGCTCTCCGGCACCGGAAAAGGCGTCTTCATTAAAGAGATCGAAGAGGCCTTACTTCGGGAAGATGTAGATCTCGCCGTTCACAGCCTGAAAGATGTTCCGACGGAGCTCGCGCCCCAGTTCACTCTTGCGGCCATACCTCCTCGCGCGGACGTTCGCGATGCCCTGGTCGCCGAACCGAACCTCGCCAGCTGGCAGGACCTCCCTCCGGGAGCAAGACTCGGGACGAGTTCACTTCGAAGAACCGTCCAGTTGAGGCTCCTGCGCAAAGACTTCGAAATTCATACCTTGCGCGGAAACGTCGACACCCGCATTCGGAAAAGAATCGAGCTCGGTTTGGATGGCGTCGTCCTGGCAGCGGCCGGCCTCGCGCGACTGGGCTTGGAGCGCCATGTTGCCTGCTTTTTTCCGCCTGAACTTATGGTGCCAGCGGTCGGCCAAGGCGCTCTGGCCGTGGAAACCCGGACAGACGACGAACGGGTCCGGGCAGCAGTCGCGCACCTGGATGATCCCGCCACCCGTCTCTGCACAGATGCCGAGAGGTTATTTCTAAAGAGGATGGGCGGCGGCTGCCAAGTTCCGATGGGTGCGCATGCCGAGATTAAGAACGGAACCGCCCGCTTTACTGCGCTGCTCGCCAGCCCAACGGGCGCTGACGTTATCCGTCATACGTATGAAGGAAAGCCGGCACATTTGCCTGAACTCGCAGAGAAGACCGTCGAATACCTGCTCTCCCACGGAGCCGAGCGGATTTTGAAAGAAATTCAGCCGTGATGACCCAAGACAAGCCCTTGGCGGGCCGGACCATTTTGATCACCCGCACCAAATCGCAATCAAAGGAATTCCGGGAACTCTTGGAAGCGGCCGGAGCCAGGGTCCTGGAGGCCCCGGCAATCGAAATCAGACCCCGCATGAGCCGGCAGCTCGACGAAGCGATTTTCCGACTCGAAAGCTACGACTGGTTGCTTCTGACCAGCGCCAACGCTGCCGCCATATTTGCCGATCAGGTCGCTCATCTGCGCCCCGAACTCCGGCCTGAAAACCTCCAGCGTCCACAACTATGCACCATCGGTCCGGCAACCGCGCAAATGATCGAGAATTACGGGTATCGTGTGAGCTTGATCCCCGGCGTGTTTCAGGCCGAAGGTGTGATCGAGGAATTTGTTCGAGCCCACCAGGGTGGAATTGCGGGATTGAGGATCCTGCTTCCCCGCGCCGCTCGTGCACGAGAAATCCTTCCCGCCGAGTTGAGACGCCTGGGAGCAGTCGTAGACCTGATCCCCGTCTACGACACCGTTATTCCCGATGATGCGGCGCCGAAATTCGCAGAGTTGCTTGGCAGCGGCAAGATCGATCTAATCACCTTCACCAGTTCCTCAACCGTTCACAACTTCGTGCAGGCGGCTGGCTCAACGACTGATCTTTCCCGGTTCACCTACGCGGCTATCGGCCCGGTCACCTCCTCAACGGCAGCAGAATATGGGTTGCAGGTCTCCATCCTCCCCATGAACTGGACAGTGCCCGATCTGGCGCGGGCCATCATGGCGTATTTCGAGGAACAGCAAGGAAGGCAGGGACTCCAAGGGCAATGAAGAAGGGGCCCTTTGGAGTCCCTTGAACCGGGCTAGAAGATGACTTTCAGACCCAGCTGAACGATCCGCTGAAATGGCGCCTGACCCAGGCTTCCGCTCAGCGAAGTCTCATTCAGGAACTGCGGTGTACCGGGAGTAACGTAGCCGGTCAGAGCGGTAGCCGGATCCTGTGAAATGAAAGTCCCTGACGCGATGGCCGATCCGCTGCCGAAGGAATAGCTGGGGTGGTTGAACGCGTTCCACAGTTCCGCCCGGAACTGAATCTTGGCGCCTTCAGCCGGCAAGCCGAACTCTTTGAAGACAGCCAGGTTCCAGTTGTTGATTCCGGGCCCCAACTCGACATTGCGACCAGCCAGACCCAAACCCGGCCCGGGAACGGCGCCGGTTCCGCCGCGGATGTACTCGGCATTGGGATCCTGAGCCACATACCCTACGACAAACGGCGCAAAATCCGCATCAGGAGGCGAACCCGCAGGCAGGCAGCCGGAGCCGGCTGCGGCGATAAACGTGCCTCCCGCTCCACGGCACACGAAGTTGAAACCGGTGCCGGTGTCATCAATCCCGCCAGGATTCACGAACGCAGTGTCTCCAGCCGTATCAAAGTCTCCGTTGATATCGGAAAACGAGATAACGCTCACCGGTTGACCGGTCTCTGCCAGGTAGGTTCCGTTCAACTGCCAGCCGCCGAGAATATTCGCCAGAACCGGATTCATATTCGAGAAGATTGGCACCTGGTAGAGCCAGGAAATGGCGAACTTGTGTTCGCGGTGAAGGCCGGAGAGTCCCTTTCCCTGGAAGATATCGAGGTGATTAAAGGGACGCCTCGGGTTCACAAAACTCGTGAACAGGTCGTTTTCAATCAGGTCGATCGTGCGGCTCCAGGTGTAACTGGCCTGGAAGGAGAGATTGTTAGTGAAACGCTTCTCTACCCGCCCTGAAGCCCCGTGGTACCAGGATTGCCCATCGGGAGTGAACTGCGTCAACACACCGCCGAAGCCGTACGGTTCCAGTAAAAGGGCCCGGGAGCCCTGGAAGTCGGCCAACGTCGGGGAAGTCGCCAGATCCGCGCCAAGAGCGTCCGCCTCGGTCAGGAACATGGGCAACCGGTTCGGATTGGGAACACCGGCGCTCAGCCAACGCTGAATCGGCAGGTGGACAGCCTTGGTGCCAACATACCGGGCTTCAAACAGGTAGTCCGAGAACAGCTGCTGCTGGAGCGACAATGTCCAGGTGTAAGTCTCGGGAACTAGCTCTTGGTGCGGCAGGAAGGCCGCGGTGGCGGCACGCGCAATCAGAGGATCGGTGAAAGTATCAGTCGGGAGCACCGGCAGCAGCGCCCCGCCTTCCAGAAACCCAGTTGTCAGGAACCTGATGTCCCCGCCTAAGGGATCTCCGCCGGGTGCCAGCGCGCACCAGGCGGGACTCGGGGACAACAGACAGGCATTCGTTTCCCGGTTCTCGGCTTGGAATTGCGGCGGGAGCTGCAGCAGCGGCAGGTTGCCGTAGACGACGTCGTGCGCAATACCGGCACCGACGCGTATGGCGGTCCTGCCGTCGCCGAAAACATCCCAGGCCAGACCTATTCTCGGAGCAAAATTGTTTCGATCACTGCGGGGCGGTCTGAAGATGACCTGCTCCCCGACGTGCGCGAGTAAAGTCTGCTGATGCTCTGGAGACAGCGTATCGAAGATTCTCTGACCGACCAATGTCGGATCAAGTCCCAGAAACTCGACCATTTGCGGCGTGTAGACTTCGTTCCTGATCGAACCGATATTGGCAAGGCCGTTCAGAAGTTGCAACTCGTTGTCGCGAGCCGATTGAGAAAACTCGTACCGCATCCCCAGCTCGAGAGTGAGCCGAGGGTGAACTTTCCAGTTGTCTTGGATAAACCCGTAGATCGCGGCTCGGTTGGCGGAAAACAAATCGGTCCCCACCCCCCTGATCGCCACCTGTGAAGGGAACGTATCACGAACAAAGGCGTCCAGCGTTGGCCAGTTGTATTCGCCACGTGAACGCGGCAGAAACTGACTTCGGGAAATGTAATCTCTGAACTCGCCACCAAATTTGAAGGTGTGAGCACCCGTGATCCATGTGATGTTGTTCGTCACCTGGTAGATGTTGTCGGACCCCCCCTGCGGGAGATTACTGTCAGGCCCGATAAACAGGCTCAGCTCATTGATTCCATAGTTGCCGAAGACGTCGGCCTCGCCGGGTGCGGGGGGCAGATTTACCGGGAAGTCCGAAACCGCCCGAACGAACCCCAGCCGGAATTCGTTCACCAGTGTCGGACGAGCCGTCCAAACGTCACTGAAAGTGAACCTCCTGGTGTCGAACACAACGCCGTTGTTGAATGCCTCAACTGGCAGCTCACCTGCCTCGATCGCCCGATTTCTGCTGTAATGAAACCGACCGGCCAAGCGATGATTGGCCGTCTGGTAGTCAGTAGTGATCAGAAAGAGGTGAGTTCGGTCATAGTTGGGGCTGGTGGCAGAAAACTGACCGAATTCAATCGGTACTTGCTGGCCTGTTGCCTCGTTCGTCACATTGAAGGTGCTGGTCGGAGCACCGGCGACGGGGACGTGTTGCCTCAGAAGTCCGACGTTTAGCGGACTAATCCCGGAGGCTGGATCCGCAGCCAGC
>Ga0116190_1001857_pt1 | contig 17591 bp, 15 predicted proteins | sample AD_JPNTR4_MetaG_FD_89808 | JGI IMG/M metagenome (GOLD analysis project Ga0116190, IMG submission 89808) | Active sludge microbial communities of municipal wastewater-treating anaerobic digesters from Japan - AD_JPNTR4_MetaG | ecosystem: Engineered > Bioreactor > Anaerobic > Digestate | place...
AAACACATTATGAAGCAATAAAAAGTCATCATCCTGCATATTATCAAAACAATTTAAGTTTTGTGTTCTTATTCCTACAAAGTAGTCTTAATTATTGTATAATTACTACATGAGTTATAAAGCACTATATCGAACATATCGGCCACTTACTTTTGGCGAAATAGCTGGACAAAGAGCAATTGTCCGCACTTTACAAAATGCCCTAAATCAAAATAAGATTGCACATGCTTATCTTTTTAGTGGACCGCGCGGTACTGGTAAAACAACGATGGCTAAACTCTTTGCTAAAGCCCTTAATTGTGAAGAGGGTCTTGGTCATCAATGTAATCGTTGCACTAATTGTAATAGTGTTAACGATGGCAGCCATCCTGATGTATATGAAATTGACGCCGCCAGTAATAATGGCGTTGAGGATGTTCGTCAACTTATTGAAAATATAAATTATGCGCCGATTAGAGGTCGTTATAAAGTATATATCATTGACGAAGTTCATATGATGACACAAAGTGCATTCAATGCTTTGCTTAAAACACTTGAAGAGCCACCACAAAATGTTATTTTTATTCTGGCAACAACTGAGCCACACAAGGTAATTCCAACGATTTTAAGTCGCTGTCAACGCTATAACTTCTCAAAAGTAAGTGATCGCGACATTACTAAACGTTTAAAAACAGTTTTAGAAACTGAAGTTATTCCTTATGAAGAAGAAGCACTAAAATTATTAGTGTCGTTGGCAGACGGAGGCGTCCGTGATGCTTTAAGCATGTTAGACCAAGTTTTAGCTTACTCTCGTCAACAATTAAAACTTGAAGATGTATTAGCGCTTTTCGCCCTAACTAGTAAACTAGAACAACTTAACTTATTAAGAGCAGTTGCTAGTAGTAATGTCGAAGAAGTTTTTACAATACTATCAGGGTTAATTGATAAAGGTGTTGATGTAAGACGTTTAACAACAGATTTACTTAATTTATTAAAAGATGCACTTATTTATTATCGGACAGAAAATACTGATTTATTAAATTACTTGCGCAAAGAAGAAGTGCAAGAATTAAATATGATGTTTGAGATTGAAAACTTAAATATGATGATTGAAAACTTATTGAAGGCTCAAGCAGATTATCGGTTTGCAAGTGATGTCAAAAATATCTTTGAAATTACACTTTTAAAAATTATCACATCATTAAATCAAGACACAATGGTCGAAAAAGAGTTAATTATTCAGAAGCCAAAAGTAAAAACTGCCCCATCTGTGCCGAAAAAGGATGAAAAACACGCTATAGTTACTGAAACTGAGAAAGAAACTATAGTTGAAGAGCAAGAATTACCACCTTTTATGACACAGTCAAGGGAAAAACTAGAAAAGCGCGTCACCGAAACTAAATCAGAAATAGTTAAGGACGAAGTGAAAACTGCCCAGCCTGTGCCTGAAAAGGTCCAATATGCAAATCCTTTACATAATGAGGGTCAGGTTATTGAATTAGACGATGACACTATTATCAAAATACTTACACTAGCTGACCGCGATGAAAAGTTGTCACTTAGAAATAATCGTTGGGATGATTTAGCGCTGATGGCTATGGATAGTGTAGTTGGTGAACACGCTAATGTATTGCTTAATGGTGCTCCTTATGCCCTAGCCCCAGAAATCATTCTCGTCGAATTTAATTTTGATCAGTATGCTCGTTATATTAATATTTTAGAAAATCAAAAAATTATGCAAGATATTATAGAAAGGTTAGTGGGGCGTCGCATACCAGTCTATGGGCTTACCCATGGTCAAGCTGTGAGTTTTGCAAGAAAATATCGCTCGATGAGCCAAATTCAAAAATTACCGCGTGTTAAGAGCGTAAAAGAAGAATTAGAAGGGAAATTTGATTATGTCTAGTAGTATGCAAAAATTAATGCAACAAGCGCAAAAAATGAAGCGCGAAATGCAAAAAGCACAAGAAGCATTAAACGCAAAGGAGTTCTCCGTTACTAAAGGTGGGGGTGTAACTGTTGCTATGCTTGGAAGTAAAGAAGTTGTCGAAGTGACAATTGACGAAGATCTTTTTGATAAAGATAATAAAGAAATGGTTGAAACGCTTATCATTATGGCTTTTAACGAATGCATTGAACAAATAAATGAAGAAGAAGCCGCTATTAATGAAGCAATCACAGGAAGTGCAACAGGACTATTTTAATGGATGATTTACCAACACTAAACGCATTAATTGAACACTTGAAACGTTTACCAAGTGTTGGTCAAAAAAGTGCTGAGCGTATGGCACAAGCTTTTTTAACATTTGATGATGAGACATTAAAAGATTTCGGCACAGTCATCACTAAATTAAAAGAAAAGGTGCACCTGTGTCCTAATTGTGGTCTTTACACAGAAGCGGAATTATGTTCTTTTTGCGTTGACCCAAATCGTAACAATAAAGCTTTAATCGTCGTTAGTTATCCTAAGGATGTTTTGGGTTTTAGTAAATTAGAAGACTACCATGGGCGCTTCCATATATTAGGAGGCGTTATTAGTCCTTCTTCAAATAAAGGCGTTGAACTTCTTTCAATCCCAGAGTTAGAAAAAAGAATTGTACGTGACAATGTTGAAGAAATTATTCTTGCCACAAATCCGACAGTAGAAGGTGAACTAACAGCACTCTTTGTTAGTAAAAAACTTGCGGATTTACCTGTAAAAATTACACGATTGGCTTATGGACTGCCAATGGGCGGGCAAGTAGATTACGCTGATGCTATGACTTTATTTAAAGCATTAGAAGGACGAAAAGATCTTAAATAGGAGGGTGTTATGTTTATTACATTTGAAGGACCAGAAGGAAGCGGAAAAACTAGTATTGCTAATAGAATTATAAAAACACTTATTGATAAAGGTTATGATATTGTTCATACACGTGAACCTGGTGGCACTCCTATTGCCGAACAAATTCGTGATGTAACTTTAGACAAGAAAAACACGGCGCTTGATGCTCGGGCAGAAGCACTTCTAATTGCAGCAAGTAGAAGGCAACATGTCGTTGAGAAAATTCGTCCAGCACTAGCCGAGGGAAAAATTGTTATTTGTGACCGTTATTTAGATTCTTCGCTCGCCTATCAAGGAGCGGCTAGGGGTTTAGGAATCGACACAGTCCTGGCAATTAACCTTTTTGCAGTTGAAGACACCTTGCCAAATTTGACACTTTTATTTGATTTAGAGCCAGCAATTGGTTTCGAACGAATTAAAGCTAATAAAAATCGTGAAGTTAATCGCCTAGACTTAGAAGAACGCAATTTTTACATTAAGGTGCGCAATGCCTACCTTGAACTAAGTAAAAAATATAAAGACCGTTATCGAATAATTGACGCAAGCCAAAGTTTTGAGAAAGTTTATGAGGATACACTAAAAGTTATTTTAGAATATCTCCCACAAAAATGACAATTTATAATTATTTAAAAGATTATCAGCCTATTTTATTCCAAACATTTGGAAATGCTTTAACTACAAATAATTTAAGTCACGCTTATTTGCTTGATGGTGAACCTGGAACACCACTTAAAGAAGTTGCTTTTTATTTAGCAAAAAGTTTAGTGTGTGATGATCCTAATCCTTTCGCGTGTGATAAATGCTTAGCGTGTCATCGTTTTGAAGAAGGTAATTACACTGATTTCTATTTTTTTGACGGCTCAGAATCAAGTATTAAAAAAGATAGTGTATTAGAACTTGAAAAAGCCTTCAGCATGACTAGTGTTGAACATAAAGGTGTTTTAATTTATGTGATTCATAATGTTGAAAATATGACTATTGAAGCAATTAATTCACTTTTAAAGTTTCTCGAAGAGCCAGCGGGAAAAGTATATGCTTTTTTAACTACAAATAACTTACATAATGTTATCCCGACTATTAAGAGTCGAAGTCAAATACTTTCATTACAACTAATTAAACGCGATGTACTCTTAAAACTTTGCGAATCAATAGCGTTACCGCAAGATGATATAGAAATGCTTGTGCCTTTTTATAATATTCCTAGTTTAATTGAAGAAGAAGCAAAATCAGAACGATATCCAGAGTATAAAAGAGCTGTAATTGATACTTTAGAGACTTTTAGCGACAATCCTAAGCGCGGCTACTTAAAGGCCCACGAATTAATCGTTCCGCTGCGTGAACGCTTTGTAATTAAGCGTGTATTTACGTATTTTGCCCTTTTCTTCAAAGATGTTGTAAACTATAATATAGGTCACGAGCGACTTTTTAAGAGTTATGATCCGCTTATTAAAAAGTTAGCAGCGACGATAAAGAATCCACTGCCATTAATTGTTGCTACTTATGAAATAAGTAAAAAGGTTGATGATTATGTTAATACTGGCTTACTCGTGGATGAATTATTAATCAAAATGGTAAAGGAAACAACAGATGAATGATAACAATGAACGTTACTTTATAAGTATTATATATAACGATGGTGGCAAGTCTTATTGTTTTGGAACAAATGAAAGTTCTTTAGATATAGGCGATTATGTTTTAGTAGAAAGCAGTCAAGGTATAGCCGTTGCTAAAGTAGTGGCAACGCCCCAAACAATGGATAAATATAGTAGCCCATTAGAGTTAAAGGATATTGTTAGACGCGCTAATGAGCATGAAATCCGTCAACATCAAGATAATCTAAAAGATGCTGAACTTGCAATGGCCTTTTGTCAAAAGCAAGTCGAACGGCTTGGTCTTAAAATGAATTTACTTACTTCGGAATATACTTTTGATCGTAGTAAGATTAATATTACTTACTCCGCTGAAGAACGCGTTGACTTTAGAGAGCTTGTGAAAATTCTTGGTTCACACTTAAAAACTAGAGTAGAACTACGCCAAATTGGTAGTAGAGACCGCGCTAAACTAATTGGTGGTCTTGGGCAATGCGGCTTCCCGCTTTGTTGCCATACTTTCTTAACAGAGTTTGATGGTATTTCGATTAATCGTGCTAAAAACCAAATGTTACCGCTTAACATTCCAAAATTAAGTGGCCACTGTGGTAAATTACTTTGTTGTTTAAAGTATGAAGATGATTATTATACGGAAGCAAAAAAAGAATTCCCTAATGTTGGTTCGACTTACACTCGCGGTAACACTTTGTATCAACTAACATCATTTAATATCGTTAACCGTACTCTTCGTCTTGATTATGAAGATGGTTTTGTGATTGTGCCCTTAGATGAATTAAAAAGGGATTATAAAGTTAAACATGAAAAGAAATAAATCTTTTAGCGGTACACCATTTTATTTAGTGGCTACGCCAATTGGCAATTTAGAAGAGTTTTCGCCGCGCGCTGTTAATGTGCTAAGAAGCGTTGATTTTATTTGCGCTGAAGATACCAGAACAAGCGGTGTTCTTTTAAATCATTTCGGTATTAAAAAGGAACTTATTAGTGTCCATAAATTTAATGAGCAAAGTAAATTAGAGTTAATCTTAAATAAATTAAAAAACGGAGAAAAAGGCGCCTTTATTAGTGATGCCGGTTATCCGCTTATTAGTGATCCAGGACACCCGTTAGTTAAAGCGTTAATCGCTAACGATTTTAGTGTTAGTGTTATTAATGGTCCTAGTGCACTTTTACCAGCGCTGATTGGTAGCGCCTTAGATACTGAAACATTTACATTCATCGGCTTTTTAAAAGGTAATAATAAAGATGTGCTCAACACTTTAAAGCGTTATAAATCTTACAAAGACACATTAATAATTTACGAAGCTCCGCATCGTGTTGTTAAGACAATAGCGACGATTTACACGGTTTTTGCCGAAAGAAAGCTTGTAATTGCGCGTGAATTAAGTAAATTGCATGAAGAATATATTTATACATCACTAGCGGAATTTAGTGCTAATCCACCGACGGATTTAAAAGGTGAAATCGTTTTAGTCATCGAAGGCAATAAAGATGAAGAAAATAATGACTTAGCGGACCTTTTAGATAAAGTAGAACTATTAATTAGTAATGAAAATATGAGTGTTAAAAAGGCGACTAGTGTCGTCGCCTTGCTCTATAATGTTTCTAAAAATAAACTATATAACGCTTATCTTAAACGTTAATATTTTCTTCGGCTTTTTTCTTCTTATATTTCTTAAAGAAGTACACATTTAGTTCTAGTAATAATGTAGCAATACCTGCAGAGAAAGTAAGCACTAAACCCATATTAAAGTATTGCGGTCTAAACGACATTGTATAACTCATTTCACCCCGATCGCTAACAAAACCAACAAATCCACCTTGTACCCGATAAACGGGTATTTTTATATTGTTTTCATTAGTGACACGCCATCCCTTATCGTAAGGAATTGTGGTAACAACAAACTTGCGCGTCGGATAATTAGTTTTAAATGTCGCGGTATTCGTTGTGACCTTAACATCAGTTAGTGAATTAGTGATTGATGTTTGTCTTATAGATTCTAGTGCATCTTGTGAATAGGTAAATAATTCATGAACATATGGCGGAGTAACACGACTGCCAATTGGTACTAGCGCAATTTTAGATACCGCTTTTGGTGTGTGGAAACTCCGTAAAGTTTTCCAATCTGTCCATGAACTCGGTAAAGTATGATGATCATCAAAAGTAATTAACTCATAATTTTCATCATATAAAAACACCCGATAACGAAAGTTATAGTAAAGTGTACTGCTGTTGTAATAAGAAAGCGGTAATCGCATAATTATTTCGCCGCCAATTTGTTCGCCTAGTTCATTTACACCATTCACAAAATTTGTGCCATCTTTCTTCGTATATTCAATGACATGATGTGCCCCATTTAATTCTGTTGGCACTAAGCTACTTATTATTTCGTTCCCGTTTTCACTGACCCATTGGGGTGTCGGTAGCACGACTTCACCTAATGTTCTCGTTTGTGCTTCATAGGGATAGCGGCGGCCAGTAAATTCGTAATACTTTACCTTTAAGCCCCCGTTTGTGCTACTAAGCCGCGTGTAATGTTGATGCGGGAAAGCGTTAATATCATGACTTACTAAATCACTATAAGTCCTTGTTACTTCATAATGATCTTCGTAACTAAGAAGCGCACTTGTTAAATAGAGCTCTTCATTTTGAATAGGGGAAAGGGCGCGATCTTTTTCAATTAAGTCAAAATAAGTACCGTCACTCAGCCTATTTTCATAACTTATAACATTATCAACTCCAAAACCAAGCGTAAAACCTTCTTTCATCTTGTAGACAAAGCGTTTATCAGTGCTTAACTCTTCCATAAATTCATAAGTGTTTGGAACATTACGGTAAGGCGCTACGCTTGGCGCAGCATTACTCCAATATATAACATGGTTCGTATTATTAAGCATATAGTACTTAACTTGTAAGAAGTCATTTAGCATACTACGTTTTTCAAAGACACCTAAACTCCAGCCCTTATGGTTATAGTTAATTTTTGACCATTTGTTAAATGGCATCAGTTCAAAGTTATAAAGACTATGGAAGGCACTTAACCCGTTATAATTCTCACGCATTGGTAAATTATCATTACCACGATAGGCACGAGTGTTAAAAATTCGGTAATAAGAACCATCTAAGGCTTTAATTTCTCTAATCGTTGTTAAATCATCTTTATAATTTTGGTAACCACCTGACACACTATCTTTATAGCTAATAAAGCCGTGCCCAATCATTGTTATCGTCCCCATTACCGCTATTTCAAAAAACACAAAAGCATTGCGTAAATAATATTCGTGTTTTGTGTTACGCGCTAAACGAAGGACTAAATAACTAATAAAAAGCATTATTGCTTGGTAGTAAATTACATATTCCCTTTGATACATATAACTAAAGCCGCTCTTATTTTCAAAAGAGAACGCTACTTTAGCGGTTATTCCCATCATAATTAAGTTAAAGATAATACTTATATCTAAAAGATAAGGCTTTTCTGCCTTCACTTCAGGAAGCGACATTGCAACATAAGTTATTAAACTAAAAGTTACAATTAGTTGCCATCTACCATACTCCTTGGTAAACCCGTGGAAAGCGTGATAGAAGAAGGGCGTAAATAAAGCAAACAAGAAAAACGCAAGTGCTACAAAGTGACTAACCTTTTTCTTTTTCGCGGATACGACTAATGAAGGGATAAATAAAATAATAACTGGGCTAAACGAAAACAAACTTGAAATCGTGTTATCGTAATTTGATGTATTAAGTAGAGCGACACTCCTATTACTTAATACTGGGAAGTAATAAGAAATAAGCGGATAAAACTTTTTATAACTATACTGTGTACTCGGAGTAGCGCCTTCCATGGTGTAAGGCTCCCATTTAGTAATTAGATGCCAAATTTGGCGGCGCTGTTCTTTAAGACTGATACTATTAACATTTTTAAATAAGTCTAGTAATTTTTCTAAATAAGTGGCGTCTGTCGCTCGGTCACTACCTAAAGCAATGACTAAACTCGGGAATAACACTACACTACTTAATAGTAATCCTAAAGCAAAAGCAATAATACCTAATCCAATAATACTTGGTTCAACCTTTGGTAATTGTTGAAAGTAGCGAAAACCAGCGTAGAGCACCCCAATGACCCCAACAGTCATTAAGAAGAAGTAATTAGCAAAACCCATTAAGCCTAATGACAAAATTAGGACCCACATAACCTTTTCTTTAATTAATTTTTCAATACCAAGGAAAATAAGCGGGAAAATAACGGCAACTTCCATGAAGTGGTTAAACCATAAGTAATATGTATTCCAGCCACTAAATGCATAGATTACAGCAAAGAATCGTGCTTCTTTTTCATTAACGCCCATATATTTTAAATATAAACGCATTGTTACTGCCGCTAGTACAAACTTACCAATCATTAAAATACTAATCCCTTGTGGGATAAGTTCACGCGGGAAAATAAGAATTGGTAAGAAGAAGGGATTCATTGAATAGTAAAAACTATTTGAACCAATGTTATTAACACCTAAAAAGGTATTACTATCCCACAGCGGAAATTCACCGGTCTTTAAGAAGCGCCACCAGTCATCATACCCATTCGTGTAAAAAGGGATTTGTTGCTGTGTAAAGTCACCACCTAAAGGAATCGTAAAGTATTCAGTCACCAGTGGATAAATAAAGAAAATAACCGCGAGTACTGCCACAAGCGCAATAAAGAAGTACATTGTTGAAACTTTTTCTTCAAAGCGTTTAAACTTTGCAACTTTCGCTAATGCGATCGTTTCTTCTTTCGCGGTGTCAGTCGCATATTCTCGAAGCGGTAAAACTTGATCTAAGTAACCAAGTTCAAGGATTAGTGCAAAGATATTAATTAACCACATTAAAGCGAAGAATATTAAATAAATAATAAATAACGGCGCTCTATGACCTTTAATAAGCGTAAAAATACTCTCGGCACTCATCATAAATAAATAGTTATTAATAAGCGCTAAAAGGTTGAAGCCACGCCTGTAATAAAAAATACTTTCTTCAGTCTTGCGGTCATATTTAAGGAACCTAAGCACTAAGAAAGTAATAAGCGGTGCACTAAGTAAAATATAGAATAGTGCATTTAAGAAGGTATGTTTGAAGGTCACGAATGGGTAAACAAGCGTAAATAAAACAAAGACTAAGACATTTAAAACTAGGAGTAAAGTATCAATGTGTTTACGAATAAAGTTTCCCATAGTATTATCATTATAAAATAAATTGAAGATTAATAGTTATCAAACTATTATTTACTCATTTTTAAACATGTAATCAGCAACAGGCAAAATAAAGCATAACCCATTAGTTGGTGTGTTTTTACCGTAGTTTTCTTTCACATCAGCAGTAATCTTAAGCGCGATATCTTCTTCCACGACACTAAGTAAAATTTCGCGCTCTGGTTCATATTGAATACCAAGTACTTTGACAAACTTCTTGCCAGTGCCACGCGCGGGGATAATAGTAGCACCTCTAGCGCCATGATTTTGCACGACTTCAACGATTTGTTCACTAAAGCCCGCGTTAACTATAATAAATAAAGCTTTCATATTTTCAGTCATAAGAATGTCCTCCTAGTAACTTATCTTTTCAAGTGGGAATGTAAAAGCAAACCCAGAATTTGGTTCTTTAAATTTGTATTTATACTCTAATACACTAAAGATTGCTGGAACTTGATCAGTCTTGACAAATCCTAGCAAAAAGAGCTTACTTTGTTCTTGAGTTAGGCCAAGTGCCCGTAAGAAACTAGCTTTAGCGCTCCCCTTCGCATATGTTTGATGAACCATTGCTGCTTCATGGTCATAGAGCATTTTTACGAGCTCCGCTTTATATTTGCGACGAGTAATAATAACCATCACAACCCATTCTTCTTTATGCGTCATTTGTGGCCTCCTCTTGTATTTCTGTTTCTGTTTCGCTTAACGTTGTCGCATCATAACTAATATCTTCATACACTGGTGGTGTTGCTTTCTTCAAACGATAGTTATAAATTATGCCAAGTATTTGCACAACGATACGCGGCATCACACTGATAAAGGCTAAAATACCTAAGCCTGAGGTTAATATATTAGTGTGCCCTAAAGCTTGACTAGCCCCGAGTGTCACCGGGGTTAAAAAGGCACTCGTAATTGCGCCCGCACTTACCGTACCGCCATCAAAGGCTAAACCAACGAATAATGTTGGTGTAAAGTAAATTAAACCAATTGTAATTACATAAAAAGGTACGATAAACCATAAGATATTAATATCTAAAATTGTTTTAATAACTGCAAAGAATGTCGCTAAGCCAACGGAAATACCTAAAGCCATTTTAATTGTATTTTTAGAAATGCTTCCGCTAGTTAATTCATCAACCTGCTCACAGAATACAACAACACTTGGTTCGCTTAAAGTAATTGCAAAGCCAAGTACAAACGCTAGTGGTAAAAGTAGCCACCACAGTTTTTCACTCATCATAAATTGTTCGCCAATATATTTACCAGCAAACGCTAACCCAAAGTCTGTCGCTGCAATAAAAATAAATAACCCAACAAAAACAACAAGTGATGCAATTATTATTTGACCAATTTTTCTTCGCGGCAACTTAATAAAGAATGCTTGGAAAATAAGAAAAATTAACACAAGCGGAAAGACCGCAAGGGCGACTGGCAATAAATTCCCAAGCATTACCGCTAGTAAATCACTATTTTCACCGGGAGTATATACATTAAGTGTGTCACTATTACCAACGATTAATCCATATAAGTAAACAGTAATAATTGGACCAATTGCCGCAATACCAACAATCCCAAAACTATCTTCTGCACTTTTATTGCGACTAACAGTATGGGAAACACCTACACCTAACGCTAAAATAAAGGGAACACTAATCGCACCTGTTGCCGCCCCACTAGCGTCAAAGCCAAGGGCTTGGAATTGACTTGGAACAAAGAAAATAATAATGATAACTGCTAAATAAAAGAAAAAGAAGATTTTTTTCATACTTACACCTTTTAACAAACGATATACCGCTAAGGCCGTAAATATTCCCATACCAAAACTAGTTACCCAAATAAAGAGTGTGCTATTTATACGTGGGTGAATACCACCAACTTGTGCAGCTAAAACAGTAATGCCTGGTTCCGCCACAGCAGCGAGTAAACTAAATAAAAACGCAAACATCAAGACGAACACTAATTTATTTAGTTTAACGATAGAACTACCTATCAAGTTCCCAATTGGTAAGACACTATAATCTAGACCAGTAAGAAAAATCGCTTGTCCAATAACAACACCGGTATATCCTACCACTAGTTGAATTATCTCAGTATTAGTTTTGACAGGGAAAATAATTCCCGCTACTAAGATAATAACGGCAAGCAGGGGTAAACTTGAGATAAGTGCTTCTTTAAGGTTTTTTAAGAACTTCATATATTTACACCCTTCCTCTTTTTTATACTTTGTAAGTATAACATATTACGACTATTTTAAGATGGCATTAACTTATAACTGCCCTCCTTACAACTTTTTTACATTAATAATTAAATAATGCGTACTATCATTACTTTACGATTTTAATATTGAAAAGTAATTCCGGTTATATTTGACTTTTAGCGTTATTCTCTTTATCATAAAAGAGACTTCTAAAAGTTGTTATTCAAGACTTTTAGCCCCCTATTTACTGCATTTGTAGTGAATACTAATATTTTACGAACCTTTTTGGTGACGTAAAAGGGGGTGGTTATATAGCGATAATTAAAACACACAAAGAAACTTTAAATTGTTTTCGTTTTTTTACATATATAAGAAAGGAGATGTTTATGAAACGAAGAAAATTATTATTGATCCCACTTATTGCCTTACTTTTAGGTGGTTGTGGTGATAGTAGCAGTAGTGCAGTCGTCACTAGTGAAGCGCCCGTAACTAGTGTTAGTGAAGAAGTAACTCCTACTGGTATTACAATCAGTGGGCCGGGCTCGTTAGCGGTTGATGAATCTGCTTACTTTAATGTTACTGTTAAACCAGAAGGCGCACCGCAAAGTGTCACTTGGTCGACAAGCGATGCCACTAAAGCAACAGTCACTGAAAGCGGAGAAGTAACTGGTGTTAGTGAAGGTAATGTCTTTGTCATTGCTACCTCCACTGTTAAAGCCGAAGTTACTGCCCAAGTACCACTTGTGATTACGCCAAAAGTAATCGTCGCTCCTGATCCAACTGAAATTCTTATTACTTCAGTTGATGACTTAACAACTGTCAGTGTTGATAAAACACTTAAATTAAATGCCACCGTTTTACCGGTTGACGCTAGCCAAGAAGTTAATTGGTCTAGTAGTGACGAAACAAAAGCAACCGTGGATGCCACTGGTTTAGTCACTGGTGTGGCGCTTGGCACAGTAAATATTACGGCAACAAGTGCTGTTAAAGAAAGTGTTAAAAAAGTCTTTACGCTTGAAGTCGTCGAAGACGCAATTACCCAAAACTGGGAAGAAATGGCGTATAGCTCACACGCTGATTTCGTCAATAAAAATACGGAAGACGGCACTCCTTTTAAAGTCCGTGGTGTTGTCACTTACGCCGCTCCAGTAACAGCCGAAGGTACTGTTGAATACTTTATCCAAAATGGTACTGAAGGATACTATATCTACAAACAAGATAATGACTTATTCCCTGTTACTGTTGGTAATTCTTACACCGTCGGTGGTTATTTTAAAAATTACTTTGGTACATTTGAACTCGTTGATGTTGAATACTTCGTACCGCATGACCCAGCTTTAACTTACGAAGTTGTGGATATTAGTGATAAAGATGTCTTAAGTTTAGACATTATGGCGGAACACCAAGCTTCATTTGTAGAAATTAAAGCTGCTGTTGTTAGTGTGCTCCCCACAAACTATACTAAAGCATATAATGTCAAAGTTAATGTTGGTGATAAAGAATTTACACTTCGTGTTGATCCGGCGTTAATGAGTGCTGACGAATTTAATGCGATTACGACTTTGTTCCAAGGCACCGCTCCTGGTTCAGCGATTGATGTTGTTGGTGTTATGAGTGCGTTTGGCTATGGCACTCCCGCTAACCAAATGAAGATTGTACGAAGCACTGATATTACGGCAGCAGGGATGACTGATAAGCAAGCCACAGAAGTCGCGGCCGCAAGTCTAGAAATCGTTGAGAGCATCCCGCTTAATGTTAATAATGTTACACTACCTACTACTTTAGAAGGCTACGAAGGTGTAACTGTTGAATGGACTTCAAGTAACGCAGCACTTAACACGGAAACAGGTGCTGTTACGCATCCAGTTTCAACACTTGACCTCACATTAACGGCAACAGTCAAAAAAGGAACTGACCAGACAGTTCGCTCTTGGACTGTAACCGTCTTTGGTACAAACTTAGAAAGCCTTTCATTCTTACATACATTAGACTTAGAAGACGCTGATCCTAGCGGTAGTTATGGTTGTAGTAATACAAAACCAAAATATACTGTAGAAGCCACAAATGACATGGTTGATTTAGGCGACCCTGTTACTAAATGGCAACTTAAAAACGCCTTAATTGGCGGCGATAATAATGATAAGCGAACTGGAATGTACGCTATTCGTACCCAAAGTAATAATGACCAAGCTCGTTCTGGACGGATTGAGTTACAAGATAATGTCTATGACTTCAATATGCTTGAATTTGACGCTGCAATTTATGATGCTAATCGTAAAGGCATGGTCTTGATGTTTGAAGTTTCAACGGATGATGGTGTCACTTGGACGCAGCTTGAACGCGAATACACAATCAATCACTTTGATTTAGTTAAGTATCGTGTACGTACTGGTACAACAGGTAATGTTCGTGTTGCCATCGTCTTAAAAGCTGGTACTGGTCAACGCATCAACATTGATAATATTCGCTTAATCAAAGAGGCTTAAGCTTATGAGACGTTTAGCCACAATTGGTTTATTAGTAATCTTAGCGCTTACCGGGTGCGGTAAGCGCACCTCTTCGGAGGTGTCACTCACAACAAGTGCACCTTCATTAAGTGATGAGCCTTCAATAGCCACACCTTTAAGCATTCAAGTTTTTAAAAATGATATTAGAGCATATGATGTCACAGTTGATGTTAGTCACACGATTAATTTGGAGGCTAGAGTATTACCGCTAGATGCCCCGCAAGAAGTTGTGTGGAGTGTCGTTAATAGTGAACTAGCAACCGTGAGCGCTACAGGTGCGGTAACTGGTGTAGCGCCTGGCGAAACAATGATTAATGTGCACGCGCTTAATTATCCTGATGTTAAAACTAGTTTGTTTTTAACTGTTAATAAAGTTGCAGAGCAAACAGGTGTCGGAAGTGGTACAAGCGCTGATGATCCACTTTTTAAGGGCTATGAAGGCGACGGCCCACTTGAAGTTTATTTCCTTGAAACATATAAAATATACGCTGATTCGCTTTATATTAAAAAAGGCAACATTGATATTGTGATTGATGGTGGCTGGAAGTGTGACGGTGAACTTAATCGTGACTTCTTAAATGAAAAGGTAACTGACGGAAGGATTGATATGCTTATTGCTAGTCATGGGGACGGTGACCATACACAAGGTATTCCTTATCTTGTGCGCGACATACCGCATATTAGTAGCTTCCTTGATTACGGCAGAGCTGGCGGCGAAAGCAGTGGCTATAAACAGTTAATCCGCACTTTTGGTGAAAACGAAGGTTCGCCATACTACACTGCTCTAGATTCCGTGAATAAAGTAAACGGTGCGACTAATCGCTATTACTTCACCAGTGAATTTTATGTTGATGTTTTAAATACCGGAGCATATAGTGACACTAGCAGCGGTAACGCTAATAGTCTCGCACTAATGTTCTGTTATAAAGACTTTAAATTCTTTACTGCTGGTGACTTAACCACTGGTAGTGAAACTAGTCTTTTACGCAATGAAACATTACCACAAGTAAGTTTATACAAAGCTAGTCACCACGGGAGTCATGGTAGTAACAGTCAAGCCTTAATGGATACATTAAACCCCTATACTGTTGCGATTGCTGCTACTAGAGCTGGTATATACAATCAAGATCCTGCTCCACCAAGTCCTACTAATATATATAATTTAGATGGCACTAAGGGTCACCCCGCAGCAGCAGCGATTGAACGCATTTATAAAATTCCGCGCATTTTTTTAAACTTAAATGTCTTTTGGAATGCTCCTAACGGAACAATGAAATTTACAACATATGGCGGCGCTAATGACTTAGTGATGAATGGTAGTACCCCACTTCGCCATTATTATGACTTAACACTCACAAACGGTGAACCTGTATGGAACGAAGAACTCCAAGACTTTGAAAATAAAGTAACAGGTGAAGAAAACACTAAGTTCCATGAAACTAAAATCTTTACATTTAGAGGTTATACCGAGTACTTACCAGCGTGGGTTACCGCTAGTTAAATAGTAGTTATATACTTATATATTAAAGATGGGCATTTCGCTAATATGCCCATCTTTTTCTTATTCTCTTTTGTTTTGTTATTTAATAAATTCGCTAAATAAGGCGAATAAATAAAATATTCGCTATTATTAGTGAATATGATATATAATATATTTGTGGAGGGCGTCATATGTACTTTGCATTAATTGGTGATATTGTTGCTTCTAAAAAAATAGAAAAGCGGATTGAAGCACAAACTAAACTAGAAAATATTTTAAACAAACTAAATGATGAATATCATAATGAACTAGACAAAAAAATGTCAATAACACTTGGTGACGAATTCCAAGGTTTATTTAAAGACGGAAAATATATTTTAGAACTAATTCATAAGATAGAATTAGAAATGTATCCGCATAAACTACGCTTTGGGATTGGTATTGGTACTATATTATTTGATTTTGGCGATTTTGATAGCCCGTATCGTAGTGATGGCGATGTATGGTGGAATGCTAGAAAAGCGATTGAAAAAGTGCGTAGCAAAAGTAAAAAACAATTCTTTTCAAATATATATGTCATGAGTAATGATGATGAATTTAATGAAGAAGTAAATACTTTTCTTGATCTTTGTTACGCTATTAAAAAGGAGTGGACACCTATCCAAATCGATTTAATTAAGTTTACCGTGTTTAATTATGGGTTGACGCGTGATTTTACATACAAAAATGTCGCTAAGCGTTATAAACAAAGCAATTCTAATGTATTTGAAAGATATAAGGCATCGAAATATGAATACTATGTAAACGCGATGCAAGTGCTAAGTAATAAAGTTGTGAAAGAAGGTGCTAAGCATGATATTTAGTTTGTTATTATTATTTCACTTTATCGCTGACTTTTATTTACCAAATAATAAAATAAAGACGATAACGAAAGAAAATAACACTTTTATTGAATTCAATCCGCAGGGATTTTTCGCACATATTTTAATACAATTATTGCTTTTTTCATGTATATTCTTCTTTTATAGCGCTGTCGCCTGGTTTTATTATGTTGTTCCTATTGTAATAATCTTTTTAACACATGGCATTATCGATATTTGTAAAATTTCTTTAACAAAAAGATTTAAGCAATTTGAACCACTAATTTACATATGTGATCAAATTATTCATATTGTTATTTTATATTTAGTGGCTCATTATATCAGCGTTAATTTTATTGCTTATGATTTTTTTACCATTGATGAATATTTAGTGAAAACAATTTTAATTTGTATTTTACTTATTAAACCCGCTAATACAACATTTCAAATATTCTTTAATAAATTTAAGCCGCCGCTTGATAAAAAAGCAATGCAAAGCGAACCAAGTAATGAAGAAAAGCATGACGAAAGCGAAAATGATATCGGTTTTGAAAGTGCTGGAGCAACAATTGGTGCTTTAGAACGATTGCTAGTCTTTGTTTTAATTGTCACGGAAAGTATTACCGCTATTGGATTTGTGATTGCAATTAAAGCGTTAGCAAGATATAAAAAATTACATAATACTAAGTTTGGCGAATATTTTATCCTCGGAACATTTTATAGTGTTCTTTATACTTTTCTTGTCCATTTTCTAGTAAAACTTATATGAAATAATAATAAAAGAAAGATATATGTACTGATACCCTAAATGTAGACACACAATAAAATCATGTGGCCACATGATTTTGCTAAAATACATTCAGGAGGAAAACATGTACAGTAAAGAAGAGAAAAGAGCCATTGGCAAAGAAGCC
>Ga0116190_1001869_pt1 | contig 17512 bp, 19 predicted proteins | sample AD_JPNTR4_MetaG_FD_89808 | JGI IMG/M metagenome (GOLD analysis project Ga0116190, IMG submission 89808) | Active sludge microbial communities of municipal wastewater-treating anaerobic digesters from Japan - AD_JPNTR4_MetaG | ecosystem: Engineered > Bioreactor > Anaerobic > Digestate | place...
CCGGCATAAACATTGCCGGGCCATGTCGTTGGTCAAGAGGGGGCTTGGAACCCCTATTCAAGCCCCCTCTTTTTGTTGCCTAAATTGGCGGAGCATATTCCGTTGACAGATACAAATGATTGACACTATAGTGCTTCTCAAAAAAACGAAATGGAACAAACTTGAAAAAGCCCTACAAGTTCAGCCGTGAGGTTCTGCCCGGGGTTTTTAAAATCACGCTCCCGCTGCCGGGGCGAAAGCCGGGGCCGGTGAATGTTTATCTTTTTAAGAGCGGTGCAGTCACGTTGATTGATACGGGAACGCTTCAGTCGGCAGCCGTTTTGGAAAAAGCGCTGGCCGAGCACCGTCTTAGCTTTTCAGACATCAAAAAGATCATCGTCACGCACGGACATCCGGAGCATTACGGCGCGGCGAAAAAAATAGTCAGTGCGGGCGGAGCGAAGGTGATGGCGCACCGGGAAGACCGGAGAAGCATCGAAGAAGGCATGGACGTTTCGACGCAAAGCTACCAGGATTTCCTGATGCTTGTGGGCATTCCTCTCCATGTCAGAGCGATGCTGAAAATGCTCTTTGTCGTCTTTAGGCGCATGGCTCAAAACTGCAAGGTGGATTGGACGGTTCAGGAAGGCGATCGGATACCGCTGGGTCACTATGAGGCAACGATCATCGAAGCACCCGGTCATTCAAAAGGGTCCATCTGTGTTTTTCTGGAAAAGGAAAAGATTCTTTTCTGCGGCGATACCATGATCGAACACATCACCCCCAACGCGTTTGTGATGCTGGACGAGGGAGAAAAGTTGCCGGTCAGATTGAGTCAGCGGGAGTTTTATCGATCGCTTGAAAAAATCAGGACCCTTTCGCCTTCGGTTGCTTATTCGGCGCACGGCAAGGACATCCACGATGTTTCCGGCATCATTGCGGGATACCAGTCGGCCTTCGCACAACGCAAAGCATCTGTCTTGTCCATCGTTCGTTCAGGCGAAAAAAGCGTTTATCGGACGGCCAGAAGACTCTTTCCGGAAATCGGCGGGTTGAGGCTTCCCCTGGAGATATTTCTTTCCATTTCGGAAACTTACACGACCATGGAAGTTCTCCAGGAGGAAGGGAAAATCAAGATGAATATTCGAGGCGGGCGTCTGGAAGTGACCTGCTGAAGGCTAATCTTTGAATATTGCGTTGACAGATGGAGAATATTTGGCTATTAAAGCAACACTTTCCGCAAATGACGCATACAATTACGCTGAGATAATTTTAACAAGGAGGATATTATGAGAAAAGTCTTCATGTTGCTGTTGCTTGCCGCGCTGACGCTGTCATCCGGCATCGCGAACGCGGAAATCAGGGCCCATTCTTTTTCAGTCTATCCTTTTGTGGGAGGATATCTTTTCGAAGGGAACGAGGGACTCAAGGAATCGTATTTGGTCGGCATCCGCGGCGGCTACAATCTGACGGAGCGCATCGGCGTGGAAGGATTTTTTCATTATGTGCCTGCGGAAATCAAGGATATGAGCGGTGACAACGACGTTGATTTGTATGGCTACGGGGCCGAAGGTCTTTATTACTTTATGCCGTCCGGCAAACTGGTGCCTTTTGTGGCGGCCGGTTTGGGGGGGATTCATTACCGCGGCCCGGCCGGACTTGATGAAACCAACAAGTTTGCCCTGGACTATGGCGCGGGCCTGAAGTTTTTTGTCACGGACAGCATCGCGCTACGCGCCGATGTGCGTCATGTCATTCCCTTCAATGACCGATACAACGATTTGCTGGTGGCTCTCGGCGTGAACTTTGATTTCGGGGGAAACCGGAGGGAAACCGCTCAATATGAACAGGTCTCCTCTTCAAAATCTGTCGGCGATGCCGACCGGGACGGCGTTCCGGATGACGTCGACAGGTGTTCGGACACGCCCTATGGGCTTGCGGTTGACAAGGACGGCTGTTCCCTGGATACCGATTTTGACGGAGTTCCCGACACTTTTGATAAATGTCCCGGAACCGTGTATGGGGTGATCGTGGATAAAGACGGTTGCGTGCCGGATGGAGACAAGGATGGGGTGCCCGACAGTATTGATAAATGTCCAAGCACGCCGGAAGGTGTCATTGTTGACAAGGACGGCTGCACGGCTGATTCCGACAATGACGGTGTGGCCGATTATTTGGACAAATGCAGCGGCACACCGGCAGGCATGGTGGTGGATAAAGACGGCTGTCCTGTTGTCAAGGAGGAAGTCAAGAAAGAAGTGAAGACTCCGGAAAAAATCACCATGACGCTCAAGATCGAATTTGACACGGCCAAGGCCGTCATCAAGAAGAAGTATCACAAGGAAATCAAGAAGGTCGCGGACTTCCTGAAAGAACATCCGGAAGCCAAGGCCGTGATCGAAGGCCACACCGACAACGTGGACAAATTCCACAATCCGGAAAACAACATCAAGCTGTCGCAGGCCCGCGCCGAGAGCGTGCGTCAGTACCTGATGGACCATTTCGGCATTGATCCCTCACGCATCACGGCTGTCGGTTATGGACCGAACCGACCTATCGCCAGTAACGACACCGCCAGCGGGCGCAAGAAGAATCGCCGCGTGGAAGCGGTTATTGAATCTCTCCCATAATCTTTTGAATGTTCCGGAAAGAGCCTCCCGAACTCAAATCGGGGGGCTTTTTTTATGGCGTCTAAGGGAAGTATTTGCGGTCAGACGATGGAAGATAGTTTTGTGATTCCTGCGTAAACGAAGTAGAAAGAAAACACCACCAGCAAAAAAGCGCAACAGGCGATCAGACCACGGTAGATCCTGTCGCTTAAGAAGCTCTTCCCTCTGGCGACAGCTGCCGCGATCAGCGAATACCATGTTAGATCCGCCAGCGTGTGGCCGGTGAAGAACACGGCGACGCCGATGAGTCCGAATTGCCGGGAATACAGAATATAGCCGATGCCGATGGTTGCCCACCAGATGGTCCAGTAAGGGTTGGCGATGCTCATGAGGATGCCGTTGAGGACGGGATGATTGCGCCTGACAGGGTCCAATTCCAGGGAAAGACGCAAAGACGGCAGCGAGCGGAACATGCTCCAGGCCATCCCCAACAGAATGAAGGCGCCGGCAATGGCTGTCACCGAAAAAACCGCCGGCTTTTGAAAAAAAGGCGCCAGTCCGAGCAGCAGGGCGATGACCAGCGCCATCTCCAGAAGGGCATGACCCAGGATGAGCAGCGGTCCCATGATGAAACCTCTTCGGGCGCTTTCACTGATGGTGACCGTCAGCAAAGGTCCCGGCATCATCGCACCGGAAAGCGCGATGACAAAGGACGAAAGAAAAATCGTTATCAGCATGGTCGGCACGCCGGGGGCTATTTTTTCTTGCCAAAGCCCGAGGCAAGTTGTTTCGCGTTGTTGAACTCCGGGGTGTTGGTTGTGGCTTTTGTCTGCGGGGTTTGGGATGCGAGTTCCCTCATCTGTCGAACCCGCTCTTCGCTCGGCGGATGCGTACTAAAGGCGTCGGAAAGATTTTTCACCAAGGCCCCGTTACTCTTGCCGCCGCTTCGTTCCATATCCAGAAGTTTTTCATAAAATTTGCCGACCTCTTCCTTGTCGTAACCCGCGGCGACGGCGTATTTGAAACCCAGACGGTCCGCCTCCATTTCGTCCTCTCGCGAGTTGACCAGAAAAGTGTATTTCTGGGCGAGCAGTCCCCCGCCTGCGCCGACAGCACCTCCCAGAAGCGCGGCCTGCGCGTGACAGGCGGAATCGCCTTCTTTGCACAACACTCTGCCCAGACCGTACCCGACAACGGCTCCGACGGCGGCACCGCCGGCGGCGTAGAGCCAAGTTTTATTCTGGGCCTTCTCCATGGCGTACATTCTTTCCGCGGCGTGACGAGCGACAACATGGCCGATTTCGTGGGAGATCACGCCGGCGAGTTCCGCCTCATTGGACGCCATCGCGATCAGCGGAGCGGTGATGAAAATCGTTCCGGCGGGCATCGCGAAAGCGTTGATATCAGCCACGTCAACCACCGTAAAGGTGTAATGATACGGATTGCCTTCGAGCTTGTTCGCCTTGACAATTTTCATTCCGAGATTGGAAACATATCGCTGGAGTTGGGGATGGTTGGCCGAGGGATAATCTTTTTGCATTTGGGGAAGCGCTTCTCGTGTCAGACGCTCCTCGTCCTGAACGGTCAGGGGGATTTCCTGTCCAACGTTGGATCCTTCGCGATAGCGCGAACTGGTCGTTGGTGCGCAGGAAATCAATACCAATAAGGATAACAAAAAAAGCACGTATGTTTTTCTTTTCATTTTCACTTTTTTGAGCTCCTTAAAATTTTTTGCAAATTAGAACACAACGGCTGTTCGTTGTCAACCGAACGCCTTGTTGTTTTCGATGGAATCTTTCTCTTTCACGGCAGCTTTTGTTTTCGCTTCTTTTGAATGGTCATTCCGGTTAAACGCGGTGGATTTTTTCAATTCCTCAGAATGTTCGCATGGGGTTCCTGCCGTCAAGAGGAATCGCATCAAGTCTTGATTATATTCCATGCTTTAAAAAACAATTTTTTTCGATAAATCTTCTTTCCAATTAAAAAGAGTCGCGCTATCCGGATAAGAATATAATGCCGAAACCCTGTCTTTGGGCAGGAGTACGACGCTGACAATATCCGTATAAACGATTTGCCAATCGCTCAAAGCGGCCAGATCGGCAGGTGTGTATCGGTTTTTGGGCAAAACGAGGATATCTGGGGGATATTTGATCAAGATTTCCCGCCAATTGATCGTATGCTCCGACAACTGCATGGCCATTAAATAGATGTCTTGCGGATAGACCTCTTCATATCTGCCGTCGATCATGACGCGGCATTGCGGGTATAATTTCCAGAGGGCGTAACTGCCCCAAACAAATGTTGTAGCGAGATTTCCCGTGAGATGGTTTTGTCTGATAAATTCGAACGAACCGACAGGATAAACCTGAGGGGCAACCGCGATCCGGTGCGAAAGGGCAGGCAGGCTGAAAATTGCAACAGCCGCAAGCAGGAGATACCCGAAACCGTATTTGAAGGCGGTCCATAGCCGACGAGATTTGTTTTTTAAGCGCACATCGATCCATTCTTGAAGAGGATTCCATAATTCGACAAAATCGTCATAGAAGAGCGCCGATGCCGCTAGGGTGAAAAATTGCGTGTGCCGCTGGTGTCGGATTCCCATATAAAGAAAAACAATAATCATGAAAATCTTGGTCCAGTCGGGTCTTGTGCTTTCCCTGAATTTTTTGATGGCGATCGAGACGGTCAGGCATGCAAAGATGAAAAATCCGGAGAGGATGTGTATTTTCATTCCCTGAAAAAGATGATAGGGACCATCCCAAGTGACCGGATCCCATTCTGTAATATACGGCCGGGGCATGAAAGCGGCATTGAGAATGAATTTCCATAGGTCCAATCCATAGGGGTTGATGAGCGTGACCGGCAATATCAAGGCGAGTATGCCAAAATATTTCAGGGAATTGCGCCGGTTGAGCAATTCGCCGACGGCGTAGATGACGATCAATCCAACTCCGGCAAGAAATCCTCCGTGCAGGTTTGTCCAAAACAGCATGGAGGCAGGGAATATCCAGATAAATTTATTTTCATTTCGTTTGATTCTTTCCAGAAAATACAGCCATGTCGTGAAAAAAAGGTAGGTGAAAATTTGGCAGCGCACCAGGCCGCCGATCCCGGGAAGGAGGGCAAAACAAACAAACATCATGTAAAAGATTCCCGGCGGCCGTTTTGTCCGCAATTCAATAATTTTTACAATACATAGAAAAATAATCAGAAGCGCGAGCGCTTTAACAGCAAAGATTCCCCAGTCTCCCATGAGTTTTGCAAAGCCATAAAAAACGACGCCGGAACCCCATTCATGGTCGATCCATAAATTTTTTGTCGGCAAATAGGAAAAGATATCTTGCTTTAAAACGCTGCCGGTCTGAAAGAAAATCGATCCCACCGCCAGCCGCGCCCACAAATCGAAATCTGGCAGATTGACCCAAAAGGTTGCCAGGTAAATCAAAATCAAAAGCGCAAAATAAAAAAATATTTTTTTCATGGTAAGGAAATGATGACCTCGCGCATATTTTCCTGTGGGGGCGTCACGCTTTTTCCTGCCTTCCATGAACATGCCAGCTCCAGAGGCCGGTTTCGGCGCGGCGTCTCTTCTTTCGGGTCGCCGCGATGGAAAGAGAGTTTAAGGCCTCCGTTCCTACCGGCTGAAGGCAATTCATGGTTGACCATTCAGAATGTACGGTCCATTTTTCAAAGATGATGACATCCGGGAAAAATCATTTAAATGTTTATATTTGCTAACATAACGGCAGGAAATATGCAAAAAGTATTCTCCGCCATTCCCGGTTCGGTGAATTGTTCAGGTGCTTGGCTGCGGCGGGATGCCGATACGCTTTGGGGTGAAGTTAATGCTGGACGAACAATCAGTTCTTCATATAGAATCCTCGGCAATGTCTGACAAAATTCAAAATTCGGCAAACATCTGGGAAAAGCACAAAGAGGGGATTGTGCTAGCCATCGTCGTGATGGTGGGCGGCGTTGTGCGTTTTCTTTCAGCGCGGGATAATCTCTGGTTCGATGAAATATGGTCGGTGAATTTCGCCCGCTCCATGCGATCGGTGTGGGATGTTTTCAGGATCCAGCACGATAACAATCACATTCTCAACACCCTTTGCCTTTATTATTTCGGGACCGGAGACGATTGGCCGCGTTACCGCCTGCTTTCGCTGACGGCCGGAACCCTCTCCGTTTTTTTGATCGGCTATCTTGCCTTTCGGCGTGGTTTTGCCGAGGGCCTGATTGCTTCCATGCTGGCGGCCCTGTCCTATCCGTTGATCGTTTATTCTTCGGAGGCCCGCGGCTACGCGCCGGCGATTTTGTGCGCGCTCGTAGCTTATCTCGCTTTGCTAAATTTCCATCGCGGACCGACGCTCCTCCGCGCGGGTGTTTTCTGGATTTTTTGCGTCGCGGGATTTTTGTCTCATCTTACTTTCCTTTTGGTCTTTGTCGGATTTGCCGCGTATTCCTTTTTTTGCGAAATGAAATCCGCGTCTTTGACGAAGTCCTTGCGAAATCTCACGGGATTGTATGTGATACCTTTGGGATTTATCGTGCTGTATGGCGTGTTTTTTGTCCGGGATATGGCCATTGGCGGGGGACAGCATATAACGGACTTTGCCGGCCGGTTGTCCGTTTTTCTGTCGCCTGTTGCGGGCGTGTTTCCCGGGTCAGCTTTGGGCATCGTTCTGTCCGCCGTGGTATTTGCCGCTGTCGCCGCCTGGATCCTCCTTGGCGAGAGAAAAAGTCTCCCGGACGGTGTCTTCTTTGCGACGGTCCTCATCGTGATCCCGTTGATTGCCTTCGCGTTCCCCTTGAAATTTTTCGGCGCGCGCTACCTTGCCGTTCTTCTGCCTTTTTTGTATTTGATGATATCGGCGCTGCTGGGCCGGATGGCCGCGCGGAATAAAACCGGTTTTATCGTTTCCGCCGTCTTGGTGTGCGCGTTGATGCTAGGAAATATCGCCAGAATCAGCGATCAGGTCGCCATCGGCAGGGGAAAGTATCTGGATGCGGTCCGATACATCATGGAGCAATCCACGACATCCCCCGTGGTGATCGCCACAGACGCGCCATTAAGAAATGAGATGGTCATCGATTTCTACAAAAGCTTTATTCCTTCTGCCAAAAAAATATATTATGTTTCTCCGCGTGATGCATGGGGAGAGGGTCAAAAAAAGCCCGAATGGCTGGTTACCCATCACGCTTTTCATCCGGGTTATGTGCCGCCTTTTTATATTGGAGACGGCAACGACCGTTACGCATTGGTTCAAATTTTCCCATCGGCAAATTTGATTTCCGGATGGAGCTGGTATCTGTATCAAAAAAGCTGATAGAGAAGGAGCATTTCAGAGGCGGGGTACATGGAAAAAGAAAATATCGTGAAGATCAATAAAAACAAACTATCCGGCGAAAAAGTTAAACTTTTACTTGAAGTTATTTGCTTTTTGATTGTCGCTTCTGTATTCCTGGGCCTGACCTTTTGGAGCTATCGCAAATGGCCTGATTTGCTAATTGATTTCGGTCAACAGCTGTATATCCCGTGGCGACTGACTCAAGGGGAGCGGCTTTACGCGGACATTGCGTTTTTTCACGGGCCTTTTTCACAGTATTTCAATGCCCTGTGGTTTGGCCTCTTCGGTCCATCGCTTTCCATTCTGATATGCATGAACCTGATGATACTAGCCTATGTCTGCTTTGTGATTTATAAAACTTTGCGTCTGTTTGCCGATCTTTTAACCGCGACGGCCTGCCTGATCTTTTTCCTGGTTGTTTTCGCCTTCGCCCAGTATGTCGGGGTCGGAAATTACAACTGGATAACACCCTATACGCACGGCGCCACGCATGGCATGGCTCTGCTGGCAACCTTTATCTATCTCTGGAGCGCGCCGCAAAGGCCTGACCATAAGCTTCAAATCTTTGTCGGAGCGATTTGCCTGGGATTGGCGGTGATGACCAAAGTGGATATCGCGCTGGCGGCCGTCGCCGTGGGATTTGCCGCCGTGGTTGTCGCGTTGTCATCGCGGGAGAAATCGCGCACATTCACCATGAGCGACGCGGCCCTGTTTTTGATTTTTTTCGTAGCGCCCTCCGTTTGCTTTTTTCTGTATTCGCTGACCTATCTGCCGATGTCCAAGGCGTGGACGACTTTGGCAAGCTGTCTGCCGCTTGTACTGATGAGCGATGTTTCCAAAAACTTCTTTTATGTGAAGGTTATGGGTCTGGACAATCCCGGTTACAATTTAGGGATGATGCTTCAAATGGCGCTTTTAATTTCGAGCCTTGTGGTTTGCGGCGTCGTTATGGATGTCCTGATGTGCAAATACCTGAAACATCCTTTCAGTGCGGGAATTCCTGTGGCCGTTACGGTTTTTGCGCTTCTTCTGTGGCAGCGGGATTTCATCGCATGGGAAGACATACCGCGTGCTCTGCCGTTATTGGTCATTGCGGTATTGGCGGTCGGGTTTTTTTTCTTTTTCAGGCGAAGCGCCGATTCGGAGGTTCAAAGGAGAATGGTTCCGGCCTTGTTATGGGCGGTTGCGGCCCTCATGCTCCTAATCAAGGTATTCTTCAATGTGAAGTTTTCCACTTTCGGTTTTTACGCCGCTATGCCCGCGGCACTGATTTTGGCGGCGGGTCTTCTTTGCGGTATTCCGCGCCTCCTGCAATCGAAGTTTCAGTCGGGACAGGTGTTCCGGCTGCTGGCGCTGGTTTTTCTAGCTGCGCTGGCCGTCAATTGCCTTAAGGTTTCCCATCATTTTTACCGGATGAAAACCTATCCCATCGGCGAGGGCCAGGACATGTTTTACACCTACCGTCCCGATCGCGTTTTTCCGATCGCCGTTACGGAAAGGGCGCTGCGCTGGATAGACACCAACATGCCGCCGCAGGCGACTTTTGCCGCGTTGCCGGAAGGCATCATGCTCAATTATCTGACGCGCCGGAAAACAAGCATTCCCACCATGAACTTTGTGATGACGGAGCTGATTATTTTCGGGGAAGAGAATATCTTGGACGAATTAAAAACCCGTCCGCCGGATTACATCCTGCTTGTGCACAAGGAGTCGTCCGAATTCGGGGTCGGTCCCTTCGGGGCCGATCACCGCAATGGCTTCAAAATCATGCGTTGGATTCATCAAAATTATCGTTTAGCAAAGCTCATTGGCAACGAGCCGTTTCAAAATGAGGTATTCGGCATTAAAATTCTGAAGCGGAACATACCGCCCGGCGCTAATCGCCGATGACCTGCACAGCGATATCCCGGTGCCTTTCGCGGTTGTCGAAATCCATAAACACGATCTGCTGCCACGTTCCCAGCGTGAGACTGGCGGACACCAGCGGGACGGAAAGCGAGGGTTTCATCAGCGCGGCGCGCACGTGCGCAAAACCGTTGCCGTCGCCCCATCGCCGGTCATGCGCGTAGGGGATGTCTCCCGGGACGAGTCTTTCCAGCGCCTTTTTCAAATCCTGCAGAACGCCCGTTTCGTATTCGATTGTCGTCACGGCGCCGGTTGAGCCGGGGCAGAAAACCGTCACCAGCCCGTCGGTGATGCCGGATTGCCGGATCACAGAGCGCACTTCCGGTGTGATGTCGATGATATCGCAAAAGCCCTTTGTGCGCAGAGGAAACGTTTTGGTGAAAATCATCTTCGGGCTCCACTTTCGTCTTTTTTCAAAAGCGCGTCCACCGCGCGGTTGATGCCCAGAATGCCTAGAATAAAAATCACGCCGACGACCAGCTCAATACTCATCCAGACCCAGGGAGAGACCCCTGCGCCGGGTTTGGCCAACGCCGCCACCAGAAAAAACATGAACGCGTAACTGTTGAAAAGATAGGGAAGGGCATCCTTTAGAAGGACGATCGAATAAACGAACAGGCCGATGAAGAAAAATTTTGCTGCTGGTTGCCCCAGCAGAGGCTGAAGGATCTCGACGAATCCCTCCAGAAGCACAATGCAGAAGATGCCCATCAGGCCGCCGACGACAATCGGAGCTGCCTGCCGGGGATCCTCATGGGCGACAAAAAAGAAAATCATCACCATGAAGGCGGGCCAGGCCGGCAGGGAAAGGGAAAAGAAAATCACCTCAAAGGCAATAACCAAAGCCACCAGCAGAAATCCGAAGAGCAGGTTTCTTTTTGTAAAGACTTTTTCCATGAAATCACCCTGAACAATATTTTGTGCTGAAGAATAGAGAATTCATGATCAGGTGTCAAGCGCCAAATCTCTCGTGAAACGGAGTGTTTTCACGCAAGGGGGAAAAGGAATCTTCCCCGGAAATAACAAAGGCAGCGTCGGATGAACACTGCCTTTTTTGGGTTGCTTTCTGGCATCGCCTCTTAATGATGGACAAGCAGCACGGGAGTTTTGGCTTCTTCCATAACCTTTTCGGAAATCTGTCCCATCAAGCGCTTCAAAATTCCTGTTCTGCCGTGGGAGGGCATAACAATGAGATCAACACCTTTTTCTTCCTGTTCCTTGAGGATTTCTTCCACCGGTTCTCCCTCACGGATATCGCTGATGACTTCGATTTCCTGGAATTCAGGAAATTTGTTCAACTCCTTCTTCATCATTTCTTTCGCACGAAGCATTTCATTTTTTTCGGCCTGCTCGATCGTTTCGGTATCCAGACAGTAATCCGCCGCGCACTGCATAATCGGGTTTGCCACATGCAGCAGGTACACTTTAGCGTTGTATTGCTTTGCTAGATCCAGCGCTTGTTTCAACGCTTCATCCGAGTCATCGGAAAAGTCCGTTGGCACGAGAATTCTTTTTGGCGCAAACATCTTGACACCTCCTTTCCCCTGATGTTTACCACGTTAAAAAGTTAACCCATACCAACTACCCGGATCTATAGATCCTTTTTCAACGCTTTTAACCACCTCCTTTTTGCTTTGTTTTTAAATTATAGCACTCTGGTCAAAAAAAACAACCTGTGGAAATTCATTGACAGACCGTCGGATCTCGCTTATATATCTGAAAAAAAGCGCTATTAATTTGACGATTATAACCACCGAAGTTGAGCAAACAAACTGTTCAAAGAAGTAAAACGATGCGTTAAGGAGAGAGCCATGCCGGAGATCAAATTTATCGCGCACAAGGGCGTCAAAATTTTGTATGAAAACTTCGAAAACGGCAAACCCGAAGAAATACTGCCGTGGATTGAAAAGGCAAAAGCCGTCATCCGCAGTCAGCCGGAAAAATCCGTGCTGGCCCTGGTCAACGTCAAGGACGCAAAGTTTGACATGTCGGTGACTGCCGCTCTGAAGGATTTTGTCAAGGGAAACGAACCATACATGAAATGCGCCGCGGTTTATGGAGTTGAGGGCCTCAAGGAAGTGATTTTCAGAAGCATTCTGGCTTTTTCCGGCAGAAAAAACCTTATCCTTTGCAAAACCCTGGAAGAAGGCAAAGACTTTCTTGTCAGCCAGGCATAACTTCTTTTCATCGTCTGAAATCAGGACCATCATTGAATCCGGCATGATTATTATGAGATTGGATTGCCTGCTCATGTGAGGCCGAACCGGCAATGTTGCCAGGCGGGCAAAGCGGATGGGATAACGAGCCTTCTCGTTCGTTTTCTTTGGGGATTCCGTAATCGTCTTTTGCGGAATTTTTAAAGAAAAAACCAAATAATGGAAATCAGTCCTTCAGCTCATACTGATAGTAGATTTCGTCGTCGCCTTTGGAGAATCCCTTGATGCATTTCTCCATCGATTTTCTGCCGAAAATCTTCAGCGCCTGCTGAAAGAAACCCACCGTGAGATATTCAAAGAAGACGTGCCTGATCGGAATCTTACCGACCCTGAGGTGCACGACATTGTTTTCCAGTGTCGCAGTGAGTTCGCCTTCGTCATAGAGCGTGGCCCAGATCTTGGGCATTCCCTTTTCCACAAACTGGGCCAGGTCCTTGGTCAGTAAAAACGAGTGATAAACGCCGCCTTCGGACAGGGCGAATTTGGCTGCAACCTTTCCGAAAATGACATACTGCTTTTTGTCATTGTTGAAAAATTCCTTCACCAGTTCATCGAGGAAAAAAAGATGTTTCTCCACGGGGATGAGCGAAACCGTCATGATCATTTTCTTGTAGAAATCATCCTTCTGGGCCATTTTGGCCATGAAGGCATTCCAGCGGTCCTCGCCGAAGGCTTGGGAAATTGTGACCTTTGCTGTAACAAAAGCCGTGCCCTTGATGTTCATGCAATTCCTCCCGAAAGTTAAAATCTTCTTCAGAACAAGGTTTATCCTCGCTTTGTTTTCTGATTGACATAATCAAAAACAAATCCATTTTGTCAATGAAATTATCAGTTGAAAATGCCATTTTGGCAAAGGGTTTTCAAATACAAGAAATTCTTGACATCCCCACGGGGCTTTTTTAGACTCGTGAAAAATGGTTTGATGTTACGCAGCGAAGCATTGAAGGTCTTGCCGATAGAAATCATTTCGGAAGGAGTTTTTCATGAGTGATTACGACAAAAGGAGATACCTCCGATACCCCGCCGAGCCCAACGAGATTGTCACTGTTTACTATCATGACGAAAGTTCCAGAACCATGGGCCAGCGTGTGGGACTCGGCGAGAATGAAAGCTTCAAGGGTTGCTGCGTCGTCTTTGTCGGAGGCGTGGATTTTAAAGAAGGACAGAACGTCATCTGCGAAAGCCGAACCTTGGCCAAAGTCAAAGCCAAAGTGGTTTGGGTCAGAAAACTCGATGACCAGATCGCCAAAGTGGGTTTTTGTTTCACCGAATAAACGATGATTTTCGCTTTCAGGAGGCTGTTCGTGCTCAGAACGAAATGTTTGCGGTCACCCATGGAGCGGAAGAAGGACGGCCTGCGGATTCTCGCGACACGGTTTCGGGGGAGGGGCCTTCCGTCGAGTCGTTACGATGTCTGGATGCCATCGCTGGCGCCGAGCGAACGGCTTTTAAGAGAGGCGCAGGCGGGCAGAGTGACGCCCGCGCAGTTTGCCGAACGCTACCGAAAAGAACTCTTCCAAAGCGCCGATGTAGACAGGCGTAATGCGACAGTGAAAAATCACGGCCAGAAGTTTACCCTGAGGCTTTTGAAGCGGCTGGCCAAAAGGGGAAATGTCACGCTGATGTGCCATTGCGCGGAGGATGAAAGACGTTGCCACAGGCATATCCTGAAGGCGCTCATTGAAAGCCGCAGGATATAAAAAATGGATTTCTTGACGAGCGGCGGACGGCGGTTTGTAGAAACCTAAAATATTATCAGAGAAGGGGGGAGGCGCAAGATGAAGATAGAGGTCAAACCGGATGGGGCGCACTATCCGATGCCCTGCTGTGTGGTGGGAGCGAATGCTCAGAGCCGGCCCAATTTTCTTGCCGTGGCGTGGTTCACGATGGTCAATCCCCAGCCGCCCTATATCGCGGTGTCCCTGGGCAAATCGCATTACACAAACGACGGAATCAAAGCCAACGGAACTTTCAGCGTGAATATTCCTTCGGCGGCGCTTGTGGAAAAGGTGGATTATTGCGGAATGGTTTCAGGGAAAAAAGCGGACAAGTCCCGCGTCTTTGATGTGTTTTACGGGAAACTGAAGACGGCGCCGATGGCCAGAGAATGTCCGTTTAATCTGGAGTGCCGGCTTGTCCGGACGGTGGATTTGCCCGCGGAGGAGCTTTTCATCGGCGAGATTGCGGCGGCGTACTGTGAAGAGGATTTTCTCACAGACGGCGTGCCCGATATGGCCAAAATCAATCCCTTTGTGTTGAGTCTGGCGAATAAGCGCTACCGCACCCTGGGCGCGGACATCGGCGCGGCCTGGAGCATCGGAGCGAAGCTGAAGTGAGACGGCGCGAAAATTGTTCGAAACAAGGAGTTTGCCGAAACACCTGCTTGAGGCCGCAGATCCGATTTCGCGGAACAATCTTCTTGCTTAGCTTTATTTTTTCTGGGGTGCGCAATAGACCCGGCTGCATTGCGTCACCGCATCTCCATAGCACTGATCCCGATGGGACGACAAATCCTGTTCGCAATATTGGCTTTTGGATCTGTAGCAGTCGCGGTATCCCACTTCGTCCGCGCAATTCAGGGGGGTGAGGACATCGAAGGTGGGTTCGTTGCTGCTGCCTCCTCCTCCGGTGCTGGGAATGATCACCTTCTGCCGGGCCTGGGGCTTGCCGGTGGTTCCCGACGCGGCAAAAGAAAGGTGAATTGAAACCAAAACAAGAATCAGGGCCGCGAGAAAGCAAAGCAAAAACTTTTTCATTGTTTTCCTCCCGGGTTGAAAATATGAATGGTTGATTATTTTTTGACAGTTGTTTCTATAAAAGGCGTTTTTTGAAATGTCAAGAAAATGTTCCCTCGAAAGAGGAAAATAGGCGGCGGATCCGGGATCGATTTCTGCGGAAACCTTTTTTTATAAAGGGGCTTGCGTTTAAGGAAAATGGGGCTGTAGCGGCTGCATGCCGCTCCGGGGAAGCGCTCTTTGCGCGGACGGCAGGGTAATGCGCTGTCCCGATCCGTTGCTCAAGACATAGAAGAAGGTTTCAAGCTGAATGCCGGTGATTAGCGGAAGGCTGGGGGAACGTAAGTCTCTTAAAGACGACACCGCGGGAAATGCTATTTCGGCGGTATAATTCAGACGTGCGGGCATGAAAATAGACCGCAGCGAAGTATGAATCGCTTCCGGCACGTTGATCACATGATGGCCTGGGTTGATGCCCCATGACGACCAACTTGATGCATCAAATCCGTCTAATTTCAAAAACAGCGTGCAGCCGGTCAGCGCTGTACCGGCATAATCGATATTCAATCCCAACCTGATCAGGTTTCGCTCCCCGCTTGTCAAACTATCGATGGGTTCGAGATTCATCGGGGAAAAGGACGCATTTTTTCCAATGACGGTTCCTTTGATAATGGTGAGGGCTCCGGGTTCGTCGCCGCTTCTGTATGCCTCTGAGACGCTACTGTGCCTCGATGAAGCTCATCGATTTCATGGGTCTTCAACTTTGAGCCGCCGCGGTAAAGGTTTAAGAAAAACGAGCAAGAAAGTTTTGCGAAAATGTGCTACTTTGGCGCGGACATGAAAAAGAAAACAAGCGCGGGAATTTTATTGTACCGGAAGAAAGATGACGGGATGGAATTTTTTCTCGTCCACCCCGGCGGACCATACTGGGCGAAAAAGGATGAGGGCGCATGGTCGGTTCCCAAGGGGGAGTTCGAAGACGGCGAAGATCCGTTTGAAGCGGCCAGACGGGAGTTCCGCGAGGAAACGGGATTTGATGTGGACGGCCGGTTTATCGAACTTCAGCCGATTCGGCAACCCAGCGGAAAAGTGATTTATGTCTGGGCGCTTGAGGGGGACCTTGACGCGGCGGCGATAAAGAGCAATGCCTTCGCGATGGAATGGCCGCCGAAATCAGGACGGCTGCAGGAATTTCCCGAAGTGGACAGAGGCGGTTGGTTTGGCGTTGATGAGGCGCGGGAAAAGCTTCTTCCGGGCCAGCGCGGTTTTCTGGATGAACTGCTGAATCATTTGGGACAGGGTTGAAGGGTTTTGCCGGCGGCAACTTACCGGCGGAAAATATTGATCCATGGCATGTTTCGCAAATCCCCGTCCTGCCGCTGTTTACAATTTGCGCGGACCGCAGAAGATGTTCTGCTGCTGGCCCTCGCCCGGCAGCGGACCGGATGAGGAAGGCTATATGCGCACCGGCGACGTTGTCCGGGTGGATGAAAACGGTTGTCTCTCCGTCGTCGACAGAACCAGGGACGTGATTATCGTATCCGGCTTCCAGGTTTATCCCATGGAGGTTGACGATGTTGCGAAGATAGTGAGAATTATCGAAAGCCTTCCGTTGACCGAAGTGCAGAAGGTTGATAAAAAGACATTGCACCGGATGGCCGAAAAGGAGGTGTTTTCATCATGAAATTTGATGACGTATTGACGTCGCGCCGAAGTATCCGAAAATTCCGTCCGGGGGGACTGTCAGAAGAAACCGTCCGTCAGTTGCTGGAGGCAGCGCGCCTTGCCCCTTCGGGATCGAATATTCAGCCGGCGCGTTTTATCGTCGCGCAATCGCAGAAGGCCAGGGAGGATATCGGCCGATTCACCCCCTACAAATTCATCGTCCGGGCGTCGGTGATTTTTGTCTGCTGTGCGGATCTGACCGCGCTCGAAACGAGGGATCTGCGGGTGGGCGAACTGCTGGAGGTTGGCGCCTTTGAAGGCGTGGATGTGAATTTCGAAGGCTTTGCGCCGTATTCCGCGATTTCAGGGGCGGAAGCGGCCCGGGCGTATCTGGCCATGAATGTGGCCATCGCCGTGGAGCACATTGTTCTGAAGGCTGTTGATCTGGGATTGGGCAGCTGCTGGATTGGAAGGTTCGAAAGAGACAAGGTGAGCGCCTATCTGCATCTGGATGAAAATATCTATCCCGTGGTACTGCTTCCCGTCGGTTATCCGGATCAGTCGCCCAGGGCCAGGCCGCGCATGAATCTGGACAACATGATTTTGAAGGTCATCTAGAAAAAACGAGGAACGAAAAACATGATTTACGATGAAGAATATGAAACCCTGCCGCGGGAAGCGCTGGAGGCTTTGCAGCTGAAGCGATTGCAGCAAGTGGTCGGACGCGTTTACCACAACGTCGGTTTTTACCGGAAGCTTTTCGGCGGCGCGGGCGTGACGCCGGGTGACATCAGGTCTCTTGACGACGTAAGACGGCTTCCCTTCACCACGAAACAGGACCTGCGGGATAACTATCCGTTCGGCCTCTTCGCCGAACCGATGAGCCGGATTGTCCGTCTGCACGCTTCCTCGGGAACAACGGGAAGCTCCACGGTTGTCGCCTATACCCAGCGCGATATCGAGAACTGGGCGGAACTGGTGGCACGCTGTTTCGCCGCCGCCGATCTGACCCGGGGAGACATCATTCACAACGCTTACGGTTACGGCCTTTTCAC
>Ga0116190_1001877_pt1 | contig 17440 bp, 16 predicted proteins | sample AD_JPNTR4_MetaG_FD_89808 | JGI IMG/M metagenome (GOLD analysis project Ga0116190, IMG submission 89808) | Active sludge microbial communities of municipal wastewater-treating anaerobic digesters from Japan - AD_JPNTR4_MetaG | ecosystem: Engineered > Bioreactor > Anaerobic > Digestate | place...
AAATTGGCGAACGCACGTTCAATAGCGCATAGGAAATCTGGGGGCAGCCTCCAGTGCGCTCCAACGGTCATGATAACCTCACCCCTTGCAGCCTTGACACCGATGTTGAAGGCCTTCGGGGTGATTTTGCCCGGGTTGCACAGCAGTCGTACTCGGGAGTCGTGCAGGTATCGGCTAACGATCTCGGGGGTACCGTCTTTCGAAAGACCATCAACGACAAGCACTTCGAACCGGTCTGGATAGTTCTGTGATAACAGAGATTCCAAACAGGCGCCGATCGTCTTGGCTGCATTCAGGGTAGGGATAACGATGCTGAAGCGGGTTGGCTGCTGGGTCAAACGTTGCTCCTAAATAAGAGAAACGGGTAGTGAACGACGAAGAACCAGGCTCTGTCCGCTTTCCGCTGTTTGCTGGAACCCGAGCTTGAAGTAGAATGCAAGTGCCCGGCTGTTGCGTTTGTCAACGGAAAGATAGTACTCGGCGGTCTTGGAACTTAGCTCCCTCTCAAATGCAGCAACAAGGGCTTTTGCAACCCCCGTCCCAACGGCTTCTCGGCTGACGGCTATCGACAGCAGCGAGAAAGATCCGGGACCGGCGGAGGACGTGCTTTCCCCGCTAAAATCAGGTGCCATCATACTGACCATTCGTAGGTGAGAAATGCACCGTGGCCATGTACGAGGGCGAAGTACCGTTTCCCAAACACATCGGATTAGATTACTGCGGATAAACAATGTCTTGCACGCTTGGAGTTGATGCTTATCTCCTCCGAGCACAAACCCGTTTACACATTGATTTGATTCATGAACGAGAAAAACGGATCTTCCGAGAAAAGCCTCGTAGAAGCGAGCCAATAGCCCTTTTGAGTATTGGCCTAGGAAGTGCGTGGAGAACTGACTCTTGTGAATCCGGGCGACCGCAAGAAGATCGCTACTTGTCGCCGATCGAACTAGCATCGTTTGACTTTCAAATGGCATCGGAGGGTATTCTTCCCGAAAGGTCTGCTCCGAGATCGGTGCAGATTGAAAGCACATCTTTGAAGACGGCGTACACACTTGGATCGATCAGGAACGACTCTACGTGGAACAGCAAGGACACGCACCCCTGGATGCGTGCGACCTTTTCTAAAGCGCATCGTAGTTGACGGATCTTATTGTCTCTATCACTGCTGAATAAGACGGTATCCATGAATATCAGTGGTATGCAGATTACCCCGCTGGGCCGGTTGCGGATGAAATCAAAGGGGTGGTACGTTCGTCCACAGCCTGCCCGAAAACCGACCCGCTGCCTGAATCCGACGCTGAAATCATATGAAATCCCGGCGGCCTCCAGTTGTTTCCAAGTCCTGACAGGGTCGAAACGGAGATAGTGGTTGCGGTGACAGTCTATCTGCGTACCGGTTACTTGCTCGATACGGTCCTTCTCTTTTCTATAGCTGTCTCTGTCACATGCAACGTAACTGCCGTGCAGGCCGACTGTCATCCCGGCCTGAAGGATAAGACGGACTATCTCACGTGAAGACGACCAACGAATATCCGATCGGCTGGAGAATCGTCCTATTCCGTAAGGACCGGCCAGCATGAAATAAAGGGCTTTTACGCCAACACTTTGCTCATGCTCAAGAAGCCTTTCATAGGCGCGTATCAATGCTTTTGGGGTTATCGCTGTCAAGAACGGAATATGCTCGGCGTTAGGATTTACACTCCTCAATATGCCGTGAGCGAGAGATGTAGGTTCCAATAGGGTAGTGTGGTCGACATCGTGAGTGACAATCACGCTGAAGTACGACGAAGACGCGCGACGCTGCCGATTGTCGCAACTCAATTTGTGCGCCAGTTGTTGAGCTGTGAGGTCAATCCAAGGTTCGGATACGTTCCAATCAAGGGCAGTCTCATCAAACCTGTTGTGGTCGTCCACGCGACCAGTCGCTATTTCTCGATACAGGCTCGCTGACTTGAAAACCTCTTCAAGTTCCTCTCCTGAGACAACCAGTTGTCCATCAAAATAGAGACCTGGGGGTACTTCGCTCTCGGCCTGCGTGCACTGCAGTGTGGGAAAGCCTTCTGTTATCGAGTCGAGTAGCATCTCGGCAGCATATTTCCGCCGGCAATCACAGTCCGCGTGGCTGGTCTTCAAAATGAAATTCATCGGTGGAAAGAACTAGGGGAACAACCGTGTGGACGCGTTAACGTGAGCCTGCAACCCGAGAATAAAGGGCCAGGAGTTTGGCTTCCTCCTTCTCCCAGTGGAAGCGCTCGCGGACGGCTTGGCGTCCGTTCTCGCCGAGGCGGTGGCACAATTCTGGGTTCTCGTGTAAATAATCAATCGCAGCGGCAATCTCTCTTGGATTTGTCGCATCGACGGCCAGGCCTGCTCCAATGGAATCGATGAATGCCCTAAGCCTGGGTAGATTCGAGAATAGAACGGGTATGCCGAGAGCCATGAACTCGAAGAGTTTCGTGTTGCCCTCACCGGTGAAAGACATATGAGCAGGGGTAGGCTGGAAAAGCATTAGGCCGACGTCGCCCTTCGCGATTGTGGCTCGGGTTTCGTTCCACGGAAGCCGACCATGACAGATTATGCGTGGATCGCGGCTGAAGAGGGACTGTAACCTTACATCGTTAACTGCGCCAATTACGTGCAGCTCCACATCTCCGTTGGTAAGGAACGGCAACGCCTCAATGATCTTCAGCACACCGCGACGTTCAGCGATAGCACCGAGATAAATGAGCTTTAACGGACCTGACCGTTCGAGTTTTGGCTTGTCTCGGACAAAAGCCAGAGGCGGTGGATTCGTGATCATCTCCGTCTTCCCTGGCGGAAATTTTTCCCGGATCTGTGAGTCGACTACTATGATTGCGTTGAATGCCCTGGCCGTAATGCACTCGAAAAATCGCCAAAAGATCGAGATCAATCGGCGTATGGGACGGGGCATCCAAACGGCGCCGGACAAGATCTGTTCATAGTCTTCGTGTACGTCATAGATCACTCGGTTCCCGAAAACTCTTAGACACAGACCTACTAGGATTAGCTCAGGATCGTGGAAGTGATACACGAGAGCGTGTTCCCGTAAAGCGGCGCGTAGCAGACACGGATGAGTAACTAGAAATCGGTGTAGTCTGCCTCTTGCCTGTGGTACTGCCACAATCCTCACTCCATCAACTTCAACCGAGCGATCACGTGGGACAATAAAACAAACTCGGTAGCCCGCTTGGGCGAGCGATTTTGCCTGCTTTTGGAAGATGCGCTCGTCATACCAATTGTGTGCGGATGAAAGGTGGCAAACAGTAGCCTTACCTCGTTGGTTCAACATTTCTTTCGACTACTTGAAGGCTGGCTTTTTCGGCAATGAAATGACAAATGTTGTGTGCTCGACGGGCTATATCGAATCGTTCGGAGCGCTGAAACGATGAATGGGCCATTTCTCGGCGTCGTTCTGGATTGTCGCGCAGCACAATGATGGCTCTTCTTAAAGCATCAACATCCAACGGGTGTACCCGAATTGACATCGAATCGTCGACCAAATCATCATTGAATTCGCCGATCGATGTTATGACAGGCAAACCACAAGCCATTGCCTCCACTATCGCATTGGATGAGCCTTCCGCAACTGTAGGTAGCACAAATACATCCGCTGCCGAGAGGATTTCCGGAATACATTCGTGTGGGAATCGTTCGGCGCGAATGATATTCTCGCCACTAGGGTGAATCGGCCCACTCCCAGCAAAGACCGCCTTCACTCGATCTAGACCTTCGATAGCGCGAACAACCCGATCCACACCCTTCTCGTGTACGAAATTCCCGACAAAAGCCACCAAAAAACAGTCTTCAGGGAATCCGTGCTTGATACGGGTTGCGAGGCGATCTCGAGGGAAAAACTTTGTCCGATCGACTCCGTTGGGAAAGACGCCTATTTTGTGGGCAGGTATCCATAACTCGGTTACCGCCTTCTTTCTTAGGTGAGAAGAGACGGCAATGACCCCTGTCACGTCCTGGAAATCACAGCGCGTTCTATCTAGGCCGATACTCTTCGCCGTCCAAAAGACACCTTCACCGATGGCCACAAAGGAAGGCAGCCGCATCCTCCTACCACACCATACCGCTGCACCTCCTCCGGGGTACAGGAAATGCCCATAGAGGACGTCCGGTCGTGGACTGAGACGATGTAGAGCCCGGAGAGCAGCACGTTGGAACATTGCTTGAGTGAGAACAGTAGTATTGACTGGACCAGCTCTCCGATTCGAAGCTCCAATATAGACAGGTCTAATCGCATCTTCGGTTTCAACTCGCTGAACACTCATTCCCCCGAGGACCACGTGACGCAACCATCTGTCCATCTGAATAGGGTGAACCGGCGTGCAGCGGATCCCCAGCCGTGCAACAGCTCTAACGAGTTCTCTGAGAAACACACCTTTATAGGGATGCCACGGTGTCGGATAATTGCGCGAAATGAAGGCTATATGCGATAGCCCAGAGGTTGCTGTCATTTACGTCCAGTGCGCCTCGGCAGGTGAGACCGGAATTTCTTCGATGCAAGCAACGGTAACCACTTGAAAGTCTCAGACCACGAAGGAACAAGGAGAGTCGAACTGCTGTAGATGTAACGGCAGATTCTTAAATCGAGTCGCATCAGTCGAAACATCGCGTAAACGGAGTTTACCCAGTATTTTGGAGGCAGTGGTGGAGGAGAGCCTGGCGTTCTGCCAATGTAACGACAGATCAACTCCTGTCCTGTCGCCGCGCCTATTAGCCCATGTTGCATCCAAAAACGCGGATTCAACTCAATCATCTTGTATTGATCTGCTTTCGTGTCCAACACGAACTCCAGTTCGAAAGGCCCTTCGTATCCCAATGTGGTTAGTAGTCTTTCCGTTGTTTTTGCTAATCCCGGCGGAGTCTCGATCAACTCACATACGTCACCGTTGCCGGTCTCGGCTGGATGCTGCAAGACTTTCCTAGTTGCTAGATAGGTCTGATGGTCAGCGCTGTGCCATCCGCTGATTGACACGTTATGGCGAGGTGAAGTGCTTAATATTTCCTGATAACACCATTCTTCCTCGCGGTATCCTTGGTCCCGTAATCCCGTGACGATCTTTTTGAACGTCTTTTTGTCAGAAACCGGCCGTACACGGGGAAGTTTCTCGATGCCGCGCCAAGATCTCTTGAACCGAAGAAAGAATCTATTGACGAAAGTGGCCCAGGGATCAACGTCAGACCCTATTGTCTTGGGCACCGACCCTAACTGACGGGTTTCAATGAACCGACAAAACTCATACCGATCAAGGATCGTTTCCAGACAATTTGCCGCGCCGAGGAAGAGACGCGTATTGTGTAGGGAACCGGATCGAATGCCGTCTCGGAGCGCCTCATGAAAACGCTCATCAGTAAGGAAGACAATTTTTGAGGCTTCTGCCGGAAGCCTCGTTGATATCAGCCTGATGACGTCCACCGGCGACGACAGGGGATCGTTCCATGTCTCAACATCCTTCCTTATGTCGACCAGAGCAGGGGTCGCGGCGTCCTTAAGGCATACTATCGATCCCTCCCAGCCAATGGCTTTGAGAGACTGGGCGATGCTGTACGCATTGACATAACCGCCGCAAATGATCGCGTAGGGCGCGCGCGTAGCCGTCACCATACTCTCTTCACAGGAATACGCCGACTGGAAAGGCTCCGCTCGAGGGTCGATGTATGACCAATCATAAGTGCCAGAAGAACCCAGACAAAGAGGCTAAGGAAGTGAGGTGCACCGAGGCCGACAGCCAGAATCGTGAGCAGAAGTGCTTGGTATACTCCAATTTGGTAAACGGTTCGAGGATCGTTGGTCCACCTGCGAATGCGTCGAATACGCCGCCAGAGCAGCAGGTAAATTGGAAAATACAGGCAAAACCCGACCGCCCCGGTAGTGCTGAGGATCTCGATCGCGTCTGAGTGTGAATAAGCGTCAAAAGAGGATTGCACTGTGAAATTGCCCAGACCAACTCCAGTCAGCGGGTTTTCGAGTAACATTTCCCATCCTTCGTTGTACATGCCACGGCGTGTCGCGTTGAAACCTCGGTCCTCTATTGTTTGTTCCAAACGTTGACCAAGATACGTTTCGGGAACCACGTCCACAATCAGGAAGTAAACGCCAAAGGAAACGATTGCCACCAGTGCTAACGTTACAACACCCCGTCTTGCACCCTTGATGTGACAGTACACCAGCCATAAGGAGATAAACAGAAGAAGGCTGATGAACGATTTCCTGGAGGCCGTCGATATGAGCGTGAAAATGCTCGTTAATGATGCTGCGAGGAGAATGATGCGATACGCAAGGTTGTTAGTCATTCCCCAAAGAAATGCCATGCCAGCGATGCCCCACAATAGATGAAGACCCGCGCTGTTGCGGTTGACACCCAGATCTCGGAAATCTGATTGACCAATGAGCAGCTCGTTAAAATCCCCTGACGTCAGAACCCAGAGCGACAAATGAATCGCCACCGCAACGAAAGCGATAAATCCTCTTGCCGGATTTCCACGAACCAAAGTGATACCGCCCACACATGCGGCGAAGATTACAAAGCGCGCGAGCATGATGCCGTAAGACATTACCCATTCGGTGTCTTTTGCAACGAGTAGCCCGCTGCCCCAACTCCAGGCAACAAAAAGCCCAGCCAAGTAAAACTCCGCGGGGATCCGTGGACGCAACTGGATATGGCACCAGGAGTAGATGAGTACGACGGCCCCAGCCATTCCTTGGTTTAACAGCCGGTAAATATTCCCTTCTGCCGTGAAGAAAGTCCCAACCATCACGGCAAGGATTAGAAGATCAGCAAGCCCCAAGAGCGTGGCCGAAGGAAGAGAACGTGCCACACTGGGTTGGCTGTACCGCGGATTCAACGGGTATGGTGCGTCCCGCATGTCCCCACTTCAATCATGCCTGAGAACGTTTTCGATTAGGTGTTTCACGCGTGCATTGGCACACGCGTTGCGCGCGAAATCCCCTTCTTCGAAAACCCACTGCTGCGTCTCCTGATCGAACCGGTACCGACCCGCTTTCCCTCCGACCCGCATTTGCTCAATCGTGCTTTGACCAAAAACGGTGTGCATTTCATTTACGAGATAACGCCCATCTTCGGTCTCGAAAAAGTCAATATTCATGCTAGTAAATCCGCCCTTATCTGTGATTTCTCGAGTAAGAGCAAGAAGGGTTTCGGCGGGAGCGCCCCAATGCTTGATTCGGCTACCGCTGTGGAATTCATTAACCCGCCCCTTCTTGTATCCGAAGAAGGACTCCCCGATGCGAACCATTCGCCACTCTTGCACGTTCGGCAAGTACTCTTGAAAATAGACCGAGCCCCGTTGGCGTTCGTACTTTAGCGCGCGGCGTGGTGTAATGCCGGCCCCGAAGGCTTTGTCCACCATGTGGAGAGCTTTCCGTCTCTTAGTCAATATCCAGACTCCTCGGGAGCTCGCGCCAAGGGTTGTTTTAAAGATCAGAGGCAAGGTAGCATCCCTCACGAATGCTCTTGCACTTTCCGCGTCAAAAAAAACCCAAGAACGTGGATGCGGAATCCGGTGTGCGAGGAGCCAATCGCGAGTCCGTCGTTTGTTCTCATAGAGCCATAACTCCTTAAGGCTCGGATAAATTATCTGGTGCAAGTCCTCCGAGAGGATTCGTAGTCGTTCATCGAACATCTCTTTCCAAATAGATCGTTCTGGCGAAGGCCAGGCAAGGAAAGCATCACATTTGGACTTGAGAAAAGTCTCGATCCAGTCGTCGCGCTTCAGGTCGAGCAGACGATACGAAATCCCTATCTCGCGACATGCAGCAACGTAATTCTTGTGGTAATGGGATTCCTGCAAGATGATTCCGAGAGTATATGGGCTACCGGGAGCCACGTAGTCGCTCTCTAGCAGGTGATATGGGTCGCGACGCTGTGCCAAGAAGCGGTCGTACGTTTCGGTATTGAGGCACTCGCGCAACAATCCTCTTAGGGGTGCAGGGATGAAACGAGTAAGTTTGTAGGTGATGACAAAGTGCTTATACATAATGAAAAACAGAGCGCTTTCATGACACGGATCAGGAAATCCGTTCCGCAAAACGTTTCAAGAAGTAGCCGACGAAGAGTGTGGTTCTTCTTTGGCCCGAGTGGCGAAGGCACAAAGGGAGGGCAATTCCTGGCACGAAGGTTTGCAGAGTGTCATGGATTTCACCCAAAGTCCTAGATCTAGCTACTAATGACTGGTAGCGCTCATAATCCTTGGTCAGAGTCGCGCTGTGGCGAACCTGACTCCTCCTGCGCAGTATCCAGAACAAATCAGGCACAATCCTCTTAACTGACGCTATGAGGAGGCGCGAAGCTGGCTGATGTATCAAGGGATACCCATAGTGAGAGGACACCCGAGCCGCATCGCTGTCGATCAGCTCCAGCATCGCACTCTGGAACTGTCCACTCGGGCCCAAGTGCGGTGTCGCAGAATAGGCTTCCCGGATAATCTGATATTCAATGAAGGGTGTCAGGTAGAGCGATAGCTGATTATGGGCATTGACAACTGCACCTTCGCAATCGGGCTGCCGGATCTCGCTGTAATAGCGGCGCACTGTGAGCAAGTCCACTTTTCCAGTGAGTTTAGCATCGAGTCGCTTTCCCATCTTCTCCAGTACAGCTGCAATCACCTCATTGCGACTTGCTCTTTTGTTGAGTACGAATTGCGCTCCCGGGTAAAGCACATTGGCGGTGAACCAGTGTGGAAACCGCACGCGATTCGGTGTGCAGTAATAGTTTCTGTAGATCTCACCGCCAAGCCCGTTCAGGCCGAGCTTACACGATCCCTGAACGGCCAATCGATACCATCGCGTATAGGTTTCGCCAAAAAAGCCCGAATTGTCAGCGCAGCGCCCATCGAAGTAATTGAAATTCTCTTCCAAGACTGAATCGAGAGCTTCCTCCGGCTGAGACAGAATATCTCGAGTCGGGATAATACGTAACTTGACTCCGTGTAATTGAGCCAATTCTTCGGCAATCTGCACCTCGCTCGCGTGCGCGTGGCCAGTCGCGTGAGTGTGAGCCGTTACAGGCAGGCGGAGAGAGCAGGCTAAAGCGTAAATCAGGCGACTGTCGTAGCCTCCGGACAACCCGATATCGCAACCATATCTTTGCGCGTTAGCTCGGATTTGAGCAAAATACTGCCGCAAAGTATGCACTTGGTGGGTTGCACATTCTGTGAAACCTCCGGGGCTACTTGGTTCATATCCTGATGGGCCCGTCTCGACCGTTAGAAGGCGAATGTTAGAGCCGAACTCACGATAAGGTGCCTCATCGGATGTCCACCTGTGAATTCCTTCAATCATGGTTTCGCTTCCGGTGACGTAACCCGTCATGAGTTTCTCGTAAACGGCTCGTCGGCTTAGTCTCAATCGTTCCTTCGTGGATTGGATTATGGCGAGGAATGAAGAGGAAATCCGAGTGCCGCCCTCATCGTAAAAAACATGCTGCAGATGAAGACGGTCATTAATAATGTGAAGTCGGCCGTTAACGAATAGGATCAAACAAAACGCACCAAGCAGCTGGTTCCAATCAAGGATTCCTGCAACATAGTCCTTCAGCACACCCCGCAAAGTCTCGAGGTAGGTTGTGCCACGATACACGGGAGTTCCGACTGCGAAGATTGCGGTCGTAGCGTTCAAGAAGTAGTAGTTGTTGTCCTCAAGCAACTGCTTCCGGAACAGCCACAGGGTTGCTCCATTCAGATCAAACACATTGGGTTCGTTGAACCCCCTGTCTCGAAAGACCTGACGTGTGCTCGGGAGGTCTATGTTCGAGTGCTTCGTAAAGAGAAAGAATGCACCCATCCTCTAACCTAAGCTATTGCAAAAGATGAAAGTTGCTTCGAGAAGAGAAGTCAAAGGCCGTCAGCGCGTCTGTCTTTAGCTTCGCTCGCTTTTTCAGCAAGGAGGGTCTCCAGAATTGAAACCAAGGCCTCGTTATGGCTCTCGCATCGCACCAGATTGAGTAGTACGGCCAGCCTTCCCGCGCGCAGCGTTTTCTGCTTAAAGCGGGTCCGGCGATTTATCGCGGAGAGAACACGTCCATACCCGAAGAGACGGCTAAGGTATTCTGGGCATTTATTATCGCAATGGCGGCGCCACTCATTCTCGATTGCCTCGGGATCTGCGGCAGTTCTTGATCGTTCGTGCAGTTCTCGCTCGAATGTCGTCTCCTGTGCCGAATTCATTCGTCGAACACCAAGCTGGCCGACCGATTGGACGTAATTCACCCTTTCCATCGTGACACTCCTACCTGGGGGAGGTGCCAACTTAAGCTTGACCAGGAATCCCTTGTATCTTTCGGGATTGCCACCTGCAGGACCGTCAGTGATCAGGTTCCCTTGGCCGTAGACTATTGGGTAACCTCGGTACCATTCATAGCAACCGGGACAATGCGAGTGCTGGCATATCACCGCGTTGGCCCCCAACTCGATCAAGAGCCGGCACGCGGATTGAAGTCTCGGGCTGGGGTACGGGTAGTACTCGGTACCGCCGTGATACAAGACTATCAGGTAGTCATACTCTTCCCGAGCTAAACGCATGATTTTATAAACAGTCATCAGGTCGAAAGGGTTAAAACCCGGAGACCGACGACCTGCCGATGAAAACTCGCGTTCGGCGAGACCGAGAAACGCTACACGAATCGTTCCAAGAGACGAGACGAGGAGGCGAGAGGCCTGCTCAAGATTTGACCCCGCTCCCACACAGTCGATTGATCTCAACCTGCAGGCGACCAGTGTGCTGCGCAGTCCGGTCTCCCCTTGATCCATGATGTGGTTGTTTGCGAGGTTAACGGCTCGGATTCCCGCATTTACGATTCCAGAAAGGCATTCCGCCGAAGCACGGAAGTTCTTGCCAGTCTTAGTAATGGGCGAGGCGATCGAAACCAGAGGGCATTCAAGGTTTACGATCGAATAGTCAGCAAGACGGAATTCAGGGACGAGGTGACCAAAGATCTGATCGGCTTCTCCCCGGGCGAAAAGGCTTTCGTAGCGCCCTGTCGGCCGGACGTCGCCGCCGATCACCACGGTCCGGTAGTCATTGGCCTTTACTCGCTTCTCGTCTGAGGTTTTCATCGACGCTCCGTTTCAGTCGCGTGCCTGATGTGGTCCTGTTGCCTGGCAATTTACCGAAGCTTGGTGCTCTATCTTAAGGCGACGCGAGCACTTTGCAATTGTCGCTTGATTCTGGGGGACCTCGTCTACCCGATTCGGGATGAGGTGTATCTCGGTTTCACGGAGCCTGGGGTCTGCCGAGAAGAACCTGGACTAACTCAACGAGCCTGGCAGCCTGCGCACGCCTGGAAAACGCGGACAAGTAGTCACGGTTTGGTACGACGACTGGCAAGGCGCCAGTTCTGCGCCATTCACATATGTGCCGTGCAATAAGGGTAGCAATCTCCTCAGGGTCGCTACTTGCTAGTCCTATCTCAGCATTTCGAATAAACTCGTCCAACGCTCCGCTGTCAGCCGGAATGCTTAGCACAGGCCGGCCTACCATCGCGTATTCGAATATCTTAGATGTGAGGATTCCTTGAGCTCCCGGTGATGCCAGACTTAGTAAAATAGCGGAAGCGCTTTCGGCTCTTAGTGCTGTCTCATGCGGCACCCTGCCATGAAATTTGATCGGGACGTCTGGGCAGATATCGTCAGACCAATCGGAGGGGGATCTTCGAGACCCATAGATGTGGATTTCCACGCCATCCAAACTGCAACCTCGGATTTTCAGTAGACGAAGCGAACGTTGAAGTAAGGAAAGACTCCGCCCATAACCAAAACTACCGCAGTAGGTAATTCGAAAAATGCTGTCGGAAGGTTGTTTTCCCTCAACGTGCACAATGTCGTCGACCTCAAACCCGTTATAGATCGTAGTCACCGGCCGTGCCAAGCGGTAGTCCCTTCGTAGGCGTTCGGCCAGAGGTTCAGATACCGTAACAAGGTGCGACGCGCTGGCACAAGCTGCCTCAAGTGCGTTCACAGCTCGTCGCGTCCGCCAATGGACACGGCCAGTATCTATTTCATCAGGAATATCCCGCAAGTCGGCAATCCAGGGGACACCATACCGACGCGAAAGCTGGTCGGCCAGCGCCAAGGAGCCCATGGGTGGGTAGGTTGTCAGTATGCAATGAAACTTCCTTTCTCGAAGAAGTTGATGTGCGGCAAGCGAGACGACGCGATTGTCCGTTGGATTGAACTCCATTCGAGGAAAAACGTATCGTGCCAGCCAAGCCTCGGCCTTGCGTCGTGCATTACCCCGTCGGATGGGCCGCACGTGAAAGACCTCGAACCGGCACTCTGGATTGAGATGCAGCCGCCCCTGCATCTCGCTTTCCATCGGGGCTAGTGCCAGCACCGTGACGGAAAAGCCCGCTTCATGGAGGTACCGGCAAAACGACTCGAAACGACGCGTGGCCGTAGCTGAATTAGGATACGAGTTCGTTCTCAGAGCGAGTACTGATTTCCTCATTCACTTACGACCGAGGGCGAGTTGTCCTGACCGATCGTGGCTCTTCTTGCAAAGTTGCGGACACTATCGGATATCTAGCCGAGATTAGTGGTTTTCACCGTAAAACTATGGAGCCGCTCACTTGCTCGGTAAATTTGGTCTGTTACTACAGGAAGGCAGGCTAGGGTGGCGGATTGCCTTCTTTCACCGGTTCCAAGAGATCCTCCCGGTGTTCTCCCAACAGATCCACGGTGCCGTCCCCAGCTTTTAACCTTGAGTCTTCTTACCCGAAACGAGCCGCGAGTTCTCTATGACTGGTGGTACCGCCCAATCACTATGGTTTGTACAGAAGGCGTTGCAGTCTCATCAACCTTGGGAGTCACTTAATTTAGAACTTGTGCCTATAGTTTGAGATGAACGTCGGCAGGCATTTTGGCGCCTTTCCCCTTCCTCAAATGAAGCGCAAATCGGGAGTTTAATGAATCCGGTAGTACGTTTCGCACTATATCCAGATTGAGGCGCACTGCCACGAGGAGCAAAACCAGATAGGCGGCTCCACTACTTGCAAGCTTGATGCCTAAGCCCAAGGCTAACGACAGGCCGCCGATTTGAGAATCCGTGTTTAGGAAGTTTCCTAGAGCGAGATCAGGCCCAATAACGCAGACAAAAGACAAGCCACAGAGGTAACCCAATTGCCCGTACGGATAGAACTGACTGACGGAGCGACGTAGTAATCGGCTGTACCGGTAGAGGTAGTAAATGCTTAACAATCCACAACATAGCAAAAGGCTGAAGGAGATACCCCTTACTCCCCATAGCCAGGTCATCATGAAGGACATTGGAATGCCAATAGAAGCCGCCAGCACCGCTCCGCGAAGGATAATTCGGCTGTCCCCAACAGCCTTGGCGAGGCTTCCATAGTCAACCACTCTAAGGAAAGTTATCGCCGAAAAGGCAGCGAATGGTATCGCACTCTCGTCATAGCGTGAAGTGAATAAGACTCTAACAATCGACTGCGCGTGCCAAACGCAAAACGCGGCTGGCAGGAACGTAACTACTCCCGTTGTGAAACACGCTTTGCGCCAGATGGCGCATATCTCGTCCATGCGACCTAGCTGGAAACAGTTAACCATTCTCGGTATGGTGACCGAAGATAAGGAGAACGGGATACGATTCAGGAACGGGAGTTCGCGTGCCCCCAGACTGTATGCCGCAAAGGACTCTCTTGTTAGAAACACCGATGTGCAGATCTTGTCAAAATACACCATGGCGAGCCCCGGCAAACGGCTCACCTGCAATGGCCAGATATAGCCCCAGACTTCTCTTAGAACGCTCTCGTCCCACCGAAACCAGCAGCCTTGGAGTTCTCGGTTTAGGTACCAGATGACCAACGGTAGTCGGCACGCATTGATGAGCATCCAGACGATCAGCGATTTAAGAAGATCGTAGCCTTCTAACAGAGGGACAATGAGTGCCGAGGCTGTCGCGATTGCGAACAGGGTCTCAAGCAGAGTTGCTTTTAGAGGCTTTCCAGCGCAGATTATCATTGGCCGTACAAGCATGAACGGCATGGTTACCAATGGGTAGAAAGCAGCGATCGACAAAGCCCGATGTAAGTCCGGATTGCCAAACAGATTGGCCAAAGGGGAGGCGAGTACGAAGATGCCCAACGATCCAACCATCCCCAAAACCGTAGTCGCGCAAAAAACTCCGAAATAGAAAGCGTTCCGCGCTTCGCCCTTGAAAACTTGGGAATAGCGGTACAGGGTACCGCTGATTCCCAACTCGCAAACGGAAACGACGAGCATGCCGATATAGACAACTTGCCGATACGTCGCCATATCGACCTTGGAGATTACTCGCGCTAAGATCATGCCGGTGATGAATACCGCGGCAAAACTGATGGCATCGCCGCCCACGATTAGCGAGGCTTGGTTACTGAACGATCTTTTCGCGTTAGAGTGAGCTTTTGACACGTGAGATGGTCGCTAGAACGCAAAAGCTAACAGGGGACGTAGCTTCGTAACCGGGAAACGATGATTTGCGAGGTGCCGCCATCGCCGTACATTTCGCGTGGAAACTCCGCAGACGGCCAGCGGGCCGCGAGGGCCAAAGTGACGATTTGCCTGGCGTTGGCGCCTGCCGACTGGTTGACGCCATGCTCGATCAGTTCTACCCACTCCGTTTCGTCTCTCAGCGTCACGCAGGGTACCTTATGGAAGGCCGCTTCCTTCTGGAGACCTCCAGAGTCGGTCAATGCCACCCGGGCGTGCATCAGCAGCGCCTGGGTCTCGAAGTAGGGAAGCGGGTCGAGCAGGTGCAGGCCTGGCACGTCGAAACCGTCCAGTCTCTCCCGCGTTCGCGGATGAACCGGCCAGACAACCGGGAGGCCGCTTCGTGCCACGGCAGTCAGGCCTTGAATGATTTCCGCCCAACGCTCCGGGTCATCGGTGTTCTCGGCACGATGAACTGTAGCGAATGCGTAGTTGCCCGGTTTTACTCCAAACCTTTCCAAAACGCCAGCCGCCAACTGGCCGACTTTTTCCCGGAAGAAGAGCACTGCGTCGTACATCACGTCGCCGGTCCTGATCACTCCTTCCCGGATGCCCTCCGCCTTGAGGTTGCGAACGGCTGCCTCAGTCGGCGCGAAGAGGAGGGAGGAGAGATGGTCCGTCATGACCCGGTTAATTTCCTCCGGCATACGGCGGTTGAACGAACGAAGGCCGGCTTCGACATGGGCGACAGGAATATGGAGTTTTGCCGCGCAAAGCGCGCCGGCGAGCGTTGAGTTCGTATCGCCGTAAACCAGGACCACGTCCGGCTTCTCTTTTTCGAGCACTGGCTCCAAGGCCTCGAGCATTCGTCCCGTTTGGGCGCCGTGACCGCCGGAGCCGATGCCAAGGTGATACGCCGGCGAAGGGATCTTCAGGGCTTGAAAGAAGACGTCGGACATCGCCGGGTCGTAGTGCTGGCCCGTGTGGACGATTCTCTCTTCGATTCTGGTGCCGTCGCCGCTGGCGTTCAGTGCGGCGATGGCGCGGCTGACCATGGCAGCCTTAATGAACTGCGGCCTGGCGCCGATGACAGTGATGACTTTCGTGGACACAGGGAAAAGCGAAAAAGACAGAGAAAAGCAGTGAAAAGAAAGAGAATCAGGATCTGCACCGGTCGGTGCGGACCTGACTCTCCAAACTTACTATCTTATCAACAATGGACGCCTTCGATTCTGTCGGCGTAAACATTGACCAGCTTGTGTTCGGGAAGAAATCCCGCGATGTGAGGCCACGTGCTCTCCAAGTATAGGCTCAACTCTTTGGCCCTCAAGTTTCCCCCCGTAGATGGACGACCCAGGGTGGAGGCCCTTCAAGCATGATCGAATTGGAGAAATCTGCATCCTTCGTGATGATCACCAGCCCATGCTCGCGGGCGTACTCCCAAATCAAGGTGTCCGAGGGACTCGGGCCGAGAGTTGTGCAGTGAGAGATGGGCAAAGCGGAGCCTAGGACAACCCAACTCGGCACGTTCTCGTCGAGCAAAACCCCTTTTAGGCCACTTTCCATACATGAAAGCGGTGCTTTAGCAGTCGAGCCGAGAATCCCAGGCAGGCGAGGACATCTTCTCGTGTGAGCATTGGGTATTCCTTAAGTACGTCTTCGACGCTGTCCCCTGCGGCCAGAAACTCGATGACTGTTCGCGCAGTTATCCGGGTCCCTTTCACAACGGGCTCGCCATTACAGATGTCAGGGTTAATGATGATCCGATCCACGAGGTCTTCCATACCGTATCGCACTAGACTCTCGGCAACAATCAACCGAGAATCACGTTTATCGACGCCCTGCAAGGCGCTGTTTTTCCGCGGGTCGCGGGACTTCAAACCGGCCGCATGCGAATCGCGAAGGGAACTTGTGCGCTGGTCGGAAGTCCGTTGGCCTCCAGCAGCTCAGGAATCAGGTCCTTCAATTTATCGACCAGCCTCTCCATTGTGGACTCCTCCGTTGCCAGTCCGGGCACGTCGTCGCTGGTCGCGACCCAAACACTGGCCTCGTCGTCCCATTCAGCTCGCACAAAGAGCGGTTTCACAGCCATGTTTCTCCAGATTCCGATCCGTGGTTCGTCACTTCAGTCTATCAAGAGTTCAGCCCTTACGGGCGTCATCCGGGCGCGCTTCGCGCCCGTCAATTACAGGCGAGCTTCTTGCGCACCTCGATAACCGGTCTTTAGGCCGACTTCAAAACCGCTTGCAGGCGGCGGCGTAACTCGGCCAGTTCCTTCGATTTGAAGGAACTCTTTGTCTTTTCCAGGACGTGGATCGCGTCCCGGACAGCGTCTGTGAGTGAAACGATGCGAGGACAGTCGAACAGGTGGCACACCGTCCGTCCCCGATCTTCGACCGTGAGCGTCTCTGTCACGTGCTGGATGTCGCGTAGAGCCGCTGCCGCGTTCTTCAATGCCTGTTCGAGAAATTCGCCGACCGAGATCGGCTCTGCGCCGCAGGTGGCTTGGCGATCAGGCGCCAGGAGGACGGAAAGTCGGGCTATGTCCACCGCCTTGCGAGCCCGGTTGCAAAGTGTGATTGGGTTGCAGGGCGCCATCAGCCACTCGACAGAGGGGCGCTCGAGCAAACACCCCAGAGACGGCAGGACTTCCGGTTCGGAAACCAGGATTAAAGGGAAGGATTGCTCCAAGTCCGCCAGTTCCGTCATCCATCGAAGCTCGGAATCAAGCGGCGAGGACAAGCGGGCGATTAAGACGTGGTAGCCGGTCGCGAGCAGATCCTTGGGGGCCAGTCCGTCGAGGACCAGCTTCCCGCAGACAAATCCTCCACGCGAAAGCTCGGCCAACGCCAATTCGTCAATCGCGTTGCCGTTATTTTCCAGTACTGCGATCCGTCCCGTCAGCATCCCTCACAATATCCCGGGCCGGTTCGCAAGTTGAACTTGGTCAAAGTTCCTTACTCCCTCGCCCCCA
>Ga0116190_1001890_pt1 | contig 17379 bp, 15 predicted proteins | sample AD_JPNTR4_MetaG_FD_89808 | JGI IMG/M metagenome (GOLD analysis project Ga0116190, IMG submission 89808) | Active sludge microbial communities of municipal wastewater-treating anaerobic digesters from Japan - AD_JPNTR4_MetaG | ecosystem: Engineered > Bioreactor > Anaerobic > Digestate | place...
CGGCGCTGCCCATCCCCTGGGCAGGCCCCCGTCCGTGAGCCCGACAAGCGCCGGAGAATGAACTGTCAGAAAAACCAGCGTCCAGCCCAGCAAGGGGCCGTATACGAGTTTGCCGATCAGGTAAAGAAACCGCAGAACGACCCCTAAGAGCAGGAATTGCATGATTTTCGAAAGGATTACGGGATCGATCAGCCAGGCCAGAGGATAATGCGCATAGTAGTAAAAAGGAGGAGTGTGGGATCGGAAATATCGCGTCAGGAGATCATCTTGGAAAAGCTGACCGTCGCGGGCAAGGTAAAGCGGATAGATCTGCTGGCGCGTATCATCCGAGACCCTGTAATAATCAAAGATCTTAGGGGACTGAAAAATCCCGAAACACAGAATGTAGATTAGGACGATTACGCCCAGCAGCCTCCCGCCCGCCTGCCCGGTTAACATGGTCTGCCATTATCCACTATTCTGCAGCCGAGTCAGGCGGCCGCCTGCATTGTACGTCCGATGGCTTGCGCGATCAGCCGCAACTCATCCATCAGTTGCGCAAACTGCTCCAAGTACAATGACTGCGCGCCGTCGCAAATCGCATTGTCGGGGTCGTGATGCACTTCGATGATCAACCCATCCGCGCCGGCGGCAATCGCAGCTCGGGAAACCGGCGGAACTTTGTCCCGAATACCGACGGCATGGCTCGGATCGACGATGATCGGCAGGTGGCTCAGGTTATGAACCACGGGTATGGCAGAAATATCAAGCGTATTCCTGGTATGTGTCTCAAAGGTTCGAATCCCTCGTTCACACAAGATAACCTGCTGGTTCCCCTCCGACATGATGTATTCGGCCGACAGCAAAAGATCGGAAATCGTCGCCGCCATCCCGCGCTTTAACAGGACGGGCTTACGCAGTTGCCCCAGATCGCGCAGAAGCCCGAAATTCTGCATATTCCTTGCACCAACCTGGATGATATCGATGTAAGGCTCGGCGGGACCAAGCTGACAGGGCTCCATGACCTCCGAGACGACCAGCAGGCCGTGCTTGTCTGCGGCTGCACGCAGCTGTTTAAGGCCCTCCACCCCATGGCCTTGGAAAGAGTAGGGAGAAGTGCGAGGTTTGAACGCACCCCCCCGAATGATTTTTGCACCCGCACGTTTCACGCTGGCCGCAATCCGGTCACTCTGCTCAAAATTCTCGATCGTGCAGGGACCGGCCATGACAACTACTTCACGGCCGCCTATCTCCACTTCCCCGATTCGGATGACCGTCCCCTCCGGCTTGAAGTGGCGGGAGGCGAGCTTATAGGGCTGGGTAATCCGGATGACCTCCTTGACCCCGTCCAGCACTTCGTAGTCACGAGTATCGACCACCTGCGCCCCGACGGCTCCGAGTATGGTGTGCTGAACCCCAGTCGATCGGTGTACGGCAAATCCCTGGGCTTCCAGTTTGCGCGTCACGTTGTCAACTTGCTTTTCGGACGCGCCGACGTTCATGACAATAACCATGAGTCAACTCCCGAGAATGACGATTGAAATCGAATTTATTTATTACTGTGATTTGCGACGCAAAGGATTCAATCAGCAAATCATACTAACGATTCATCAACTTATTAACAATGAAGGAATGAACGGGCGTACTCGGCGACTTTGCGCGCCAGATCGGGCGCCTTTTCATGCTCCTGCATAAACCGAACAATTGCCGAACCGACGATGGCCCCTTCGGCGTACTGCCATACTCGCTGAACATCTGCAAACGAGCTGATCCCGAATCCAACGCCAATCGGAAGGTCGGTGTATCGGCGCAGGCGCTTCACCGCCGCGGAAACACCATCATCGATGTTGGTACGACGGCCGGTTACACCGGTTCTGGCGACCAGGTACACGAATCCGCGGCTCGACGCGCAGATCTTCTGGAGACGTTCTTCGGAAGAGGTCGGAGCGGCGAGGAAAATGGTATCGAGGTCGAGCCGCATCCCCAGTCGTTCATAAGCCTCCGGCGTCAAATCGGAGATTAGCACGCCGTCCAGTCCTGCCGCTCGTCCCTCTGAATCGAGCTGCTCCAGGCCATAACGAAACAACGGATTCATATAACTCATAAAGATCAAGCCGACCTCCGAGCGGCGCCGCACGGCTCGAACCAGATCCAGGTAGTCGTCTATGGAATAGCCATGACGCAGAGCCTCAAATGACGATTTCTGGATGACGGGGCCATCCGCAATAGGGTCCGAAAAAGGTATTCCCAACTCCACAATGTGGGCTCCCTCGGCTGCCAGGCCAAGCACGATATCAACCGTGGTTTCGATATCTGGATAACCCGCCGTAATAAACGGGATAAAACACCGACTATTTCTTTTGAAGATTTCGGATAATCTCGACATCTTTGTCTCCGCGGCCTGACAGGCTCACAATGAATAGCTGCGCAGGCCCCTTCCGGTCCCGCGCGACTCGAAAACAGTAAGCAAGGGCATGAGCCGACTCCAGGGCAGGGATGATACCTTCGAGCCTGCTCAACTGGTGGAAAGCATCCAAGGCCTCATCATCGGAAGCGGTCACATATTCAACCCTTCCGGCATCGTGCAGGTAAGCGTGTTCGGGCCCGACCGAGGGATAATCCAAGCCGGCCGAGACGCTATGCGTTGCGGCGACCTGACCTCTAGCGTCCTGGAGCACGTAACTGAAGGTTCCATGCAACACCCCGGGAGAACCGCCATCAAATCGGGCCGCATGCTCACCCAACTCTCGACTGCGGCCTCCCGCCTCTACACCGACCATTCTCACCCCGGCGTCCTTTAAGAATCGATAGAACAAGCCCATGGCGTTACTGCCCCCGCCCACGCATGCCACCAGGCAGTCGGGCAGCCTGCCCTCCTGCTCGAGGATCTGCTCTCGTGCTTCCTTTCCTATCACCGACTGAAAGTCACGGACCATTGTCGGGTAGGGGTGGGGTCCCAGGACAGACCCGAGCAGATAATGGGTATTCCGGACGTTGGTCACCCAATCGCGCATCGCTTCATTGATCGCGTCTTTGAGTGTGCGGCTGCCGGACGAAACGGGGATGACACGGGCTCCCATCAGTTCCATGCGGAAGACATTGAGTGCCTGGCGCTGCATGTCGTCGGTGCCCATGTAAATCTCACATTTAAGTCCGAGCAGGGCAGCTGCCGCCGCAGTAGCCACACCGTGCTGCCCCGCCCCCGTCTCGGCTATGATCCGGGTTTTCCCCATGCGCTTCGCCAGCAAGGCCTGGCCGAGTACGTTATTGATCTTGTGAGCCCCGGTGTGGCAGAGGTCTTCGCGTTTAAGATAGATGGTGAGCCCAAGCGCTTCCGAAAGGCGCCGCGCCAGATAAAGCGGGGTCGGCCGACCCACGTAGACCCGCAATAATTCCTCCAGCTCCGCTTGGTAAGCCGCGTCCTGCCGGGCCTCGAAATAGGCCTGGGTAAGCTCCTCAAGAGGAGACATCAGGGTCTCAGGCACAAACCGTCCGCCGTAGTCTCCGAAGTACCCGGCATTCTGTCCTTCATTGGCGGGATATCCGCGTTGTTCCATGGATTGCACGCTTCACTTCTCCTAAGAATCGCTTTAATTTTTCAGGGTCCTTACGTCCTGGACTCTTTTCGACACCCGAGCAGACATCGACCCCAACGGGTCGGAGGTGCTCGATCGACGCATAGACATTCTCCGGCCCTAGTCCACCTGAGAGGATAAACGGTCGGTTCACGCGCGCCACCTCTTCCCAATCGGCAACCTTCCCCTGTCCCCAGGAGGAATCGATCAGGATTTCGCTGGAGGGAAAGCGGTCAGCCAACTGCGGTGTGACAGCCACCCAGGTGCGACGACCGGTCTCCGGTAGACCAGCCGCGTCCCTCACACCGTGAAACTGGAGCACTTCCGTCGGGGCTTGCTCCCACCCTTGAGTACCCACGAGAATCCCGACGGTAAGGAAGCTCGACGGATCGAAATGCTTCTGGACTTCCGAGATGATTCTCTGCGCACTCTCAGGCGATACGTAACGAGGACTGGAAGGCCAGAAGTTGAAACCCAGCGCGTTCGCCTCGAGTTCGAGGGCTAAAAGGGCGTCTTCGACCGAGGTGATCCCACAGATCTTGACTATCACGGCTCACCTCGTAATTCTCGCAGCTTCTTGCCGGGATCGTCCGAATCCATGAACACTGAACCGATAAGAAAGGCGTGGTACCCGGCGTCCTGCAACTCCAGGATCACCGATCTTTCCTTGATACCCGATTCTGCTACCAGGATATAGCCCGTTTCCTTCTCCAGCAGTCGCGCGATCCGAAACGAGGTGTCCAGCTTTACTTCAAATGTGCGCAGGTCGCGGTTGTTCACTCCTATCAGACGCGCACCGCAACGCATTGCTGTTTCCAGTTCAAAGGGATCGTGAATCTCGACCAGCGGTTCCAGGCCCATATCCTGCCCGTAGAGCATCAGATCCTCGAGCCGTGCGGGCGTTAAATCACGGACAATCAGCAAGTAAGCAGCGGCCCCGTTGTCCTTCGCTTGGCTGATCTGTTCCCGATCACGGATAAAGTCTTTGCGGAGTAAAGGGGGACAGTCATCGATTTCGGCAACCTGGCGCAGGTACTCAAGTTTCCCGCCGAAACGCGGCTCCTCGGTAAGAACGGATATCGCAACCGCCCCATTGTCGCGATAGATCTTCGCGATCTCAGCAGGCGGTTGCTTAAAGTAAAACGGTCCATGGCTGGGGCTGCAGTACTTTATCTCGGCGATGATGTTCGTGCCCGATTTGCTGAGAGCATCAGTGAATCTCGGCATATGGCTTCTTTCACACTATGTTTGAAGGTTTGACTTCTGACCGGAAGGGGCGTAGGCAACCTTCAGGAGCCCTCACGCCCTCTCATACGCCTCCTTTAACAACTCCATCTTTTCGAGTGCGGCCCCGCTATCGATCGATTCACGCGCCTTTTCAATCGCCTCACCAAAATCCAGATCGGAGGCAAGGTGAATGGCGGCAGCCGCGTTCAATACCACGACGTCGCGAGCGGCGCCGTTCACATCTCCGCGTAGAATTCCGGCAGTCACAGCCGCGTTCTCTTCAGGGGTCCCGCCCCTCAAAGTCGACCAATCGGCCGGGCTCAGGCCGTACTCCCGCGGGTCAAAGTCGAAGGTCTTTGTCCCGTCCGGACCGATTTCCGAGATGCGAGCCGGCGCACCCGTAGACAGCTCGTCAAGGCCGTCGTGACTGTGAACCACCCAGGCTCGCCGGCATTCCAGCTGTCCCAGCGCCACAGCCAATTTCTCGGTCAGTGCAGGGGAATAGACGCCGACCACCTGGAAGGGTGCAGAAGCGGGGTTGGTCAGGGGCCCTAGCAGGTTGAAGACCGTCCGATGGCCGATCTGGCGTCGAATCAGCGCCACACGCTTCATGGAAGGGTGGAAAAGAGGCGCGAACATGAAAGTCAGACCGATTTCGTTCAAACAGGCTTCAGCCACGTCAGGAGAATTCATGACATTCACGCCCAAAGCTGAGAGAACATCCGCGCTGCCGCATCGAGATGTGATCGCTCGATTGCCGTGTTTGGCGACCGGGAAACCGGCACCGGCAATCACGAATGCAGCCGTAGTGGAGATATTGAAAGTGTCCAGACCTCCTCCCGTCCCCGCTGTATCGATGGTATTCGGATATTTGCTTCGGATGGCGATTACGTGATTTCGCATCACCCGAGCAAACCCGGCAATTTCATCCGGACTCTCCCCTTTCATCGCAAGCGCACTCAGGAACGAGGCAATCGCCACGTCGGGGGTTTCTTCCTGGAGCATCATTTCAAGCGCCGCTTCCGCTTGCGCCTGAGACAGATCCACACCTTGCATGACCTGTGCTGTTAACTCCTGCAACATAGGAAATTCTCCAAAATCATTTTGCCGTGCGGTGTCAGCACGGATTCCGGATGGAACTGGACGCCGAAAACCGGAAGGGTTTTGTGCCTGATGCCCATGATCAGCCCGTCATCGGTCCAGGCGGTGACATCAAGGCATTCGGGAAACCGCTCGCGGCTGACGATCAGGGAATGGTAACGCGTCGCCTGGAACGGCGAGGGGAGCCCGCTGAACAGAGACGCTCCCTGATGAAAAATCATGGATGTCTTGCCGTGTTTCAACTCGGGTGCCCGAACGACATCTCCACCGAAAGCGGCTCCGATCGCCTGATGACCGAGGCACACCCCAAGAATTGGAATCACGCCGGTGAAGGACCGAATCGCGTCGACGGAAATGCCCGCCTGCTCAGGAGTCCCTGGTCCAGGCGATATTACAATCCGGTCGGGTTGAGACCTGCCAATCTCGGCAAGAGAAAGCTGATCGTTACGTTTAACCTCGACCTGGCAGCCCAGTTCCCATAGATACTGGGCCAGGTTGTATGTGAAGCTATCGTAGTTGTCGATGAGCAGTACGTTCATAGTTTCGTCAATCCTCTTACTGAGACGATGCGAACTGACTGGACAGCTCAAGTGCCTTCGAGAGCACTCTCGCCTTGTTTCGACATTCCTGGTCTTCCAACTCTGGAATTGAGTCGGCCACAATGCCGGCTCCCGCTTGGAAAACCGCCCGCCCGCGGTGCATTACGACAGTGCGAATGGCGATGCAGGTATCCAGGTTACCGGAGAAATCCAGGTATCCGATGGCCCCTGCATAGATCCCCCGGGGGCACGGTTCGAGTTCATCGATAATCTCCATGGCGCGGACTTTTGGAGCGCCGCTGACGGTCCCGGCCGGAAAGCACGCGGCCAAGGCATCAAAGCGATCCAGGCCCGGCCGGAGTCGCGCGCCAAGCGAACTCACCAGGTGCATGACGTGCGAGTACTTCTCGAGAAACATGAATTGTTCGACTGAAACCGTCCCAAACTCGGCGACGCGTCCCAGGTCGTTGCGACCGAGATCGACCAACATCACGTGCTCGGCCTTCTCTTTCTCGTCGTTCAACAACTCCTGTTCCAGTGCCTTCTCTTCTTCCTCACTCGCCCCCCTGGGTCGGGTCCCGGCAATCGGCCTGTATTCCAGTTCCCGACCCTGGACGCGCAAGAGCATTTCCGGCGAGGAACCGGCCACGCATACATCGTCGCGTTTGAGGAAGAACAGGTAGGGAGAAGGGTTTAAATAGCGCAAGGCCCGATAAACGCTGAAGGGATCACCGGAAAACGGACAGGAAAACCGTTGAGAGAGGACAACCTGGAAGATCTCACCGGCACGGATGTACTCTTTCGCGCGCCCAACGGCCTCCCTGAAATGAACTCCATTCCCCTCCGGCTCCAGAACTGCGGTCCCTGAACCATTTTCGGGAGAAGGAAGAGCCACTCCCGCAGGACCTCGTAGCAACCGCTTCTCCAGATCCTCGACTTCGGCCATGCTTTCACGAGACATGATCACAATCCTGTGGAGCAGGTGATCGAAAGCCAGCACGCTTGAGTAGTAATCAACCATCACGGAAGGAAGGGCGCTCTTTTGTCTGCCGGGCAGCCGTTCGAACTCCCGCACCATGTCATAGCAGAAGATGCCAACGGCGCCACCGCTAAAGGGCGGAAGATCGGGATCAGCCGGCTCCACGGGCGGAAAACTTTCACGGAAGCCGGCAAAATCGCCGTCAAAGCGGCGGTAGGGATTCACTCCAATGAATGAGTAACGCCCAATCCTCTCGCCGCCTTCGACCGATTCGAGCAAAAAGGCCCGATCGGCCTCGGCAGCTACCCGGAGATATGCCGAAACGGGCGTCAGCAGATCAGCGAGAACAGTCTTGCGATAAACCATATTCCTGTTTTTGGGCAAAAAAAAAGCCGTGGGGCCTAATACCCCACGGCTCTTTGCTATTGATCTCTTCCTAAAGCCTTATGAGGGTCGACAGTCCCCGGCGCTCACTATGTACTAGTTGCGCCAGTAGGAACTGTTGATCTTCATATCGTTTACTTCCCGCTTTTTAGGATAGGAAGTTTTCATCTCGTGTGTCAAGCGGTTTTTATTGCATGCCGCTCCCTGTTATCCGCGTAATCCGCGCTATCCGTTCTATCCGCGGGTGTGTATCCCCGCGGATAGAACGGATAGCGCGAATTACGCGGAGGAAAAACGCTGAGCGTCTAGCCGCCCGACATCGATCGCAGGAAATCTGCGTTGGTCTTGGTTTTGCTCAACTTCTCGAGGAGCAGTTCCATCGATTCCGTGACCGAAAGCGGGTTCAGTACTTTGCGCAGGACCCAGATGCGATTCAGCTCGTCTTTCGGAAGCAAGAGCTCTTCCTTACGAGTTCCGGACCGGTTGATGTCAATGGAGGGGAAGACGCGCTTGTCGACGAGTCGACGATCGAGAACGAGCTCCATGTTGCCGGTTCCCTTGAATTCCTCGAAGATGACATCGTCCATACGGCTGCCGGTATCGATCAAGGCAGTAGCGATAATGGTGAGACTTCCGCCCTCCTCGATGTTCCGAGCCGCACCGAAAAATCTCTTCGGCCGCTGCAGCGCGTTTGAATCAACACCACCCGAAAGAACCTTCCCGGACGGTGGCACCACGGTGTTGTAGGCACGTGCCAGTCGGGTGATGGAGTCAAGCAGGATTACGACATCTTTCTTGTGTTCCACCAGCCGTTTCGCTTTTTCGAGAACCATTTCAGCAACCTGTACGTGGCGAGCGGCCGGCTCGTCAAAGGTGGAGCTGATCACCTCGCCGTGGACGGTTCTCTGCATGTCGGTGACTTCTTCGGGACGTTCATCAATCAGAAGAACGATGAGAACGATTTCTGGATGGTTGGCCGTGATGGAATTTGCGATGCTTTGCAGAATCATGGTCTTACCGGCTCGAGGCGGCGAGACAATAAGCCCTCTCTGACCTTTCCCGATGGGGGTCAGCAGGTCCATGACCCGACCGGTCAGCCCATCCTGCGTGGTTTCCAGGGTAATACGCTCATCCGGATAAATGGGAGTGAGGTTCTCAAAGAACGTCCGCTCACGCGCCACGTCCGGATGCTCGAAGTTAATCGCCTCCACCTTGATGAGGGCGAAATACCGTTCCCCATCCTTGGGGGGTCGAACCTGTCCGGAGACGGTATCACCGGTGTGCAGATCGAATTTACGGATCTGAGACGGGGAAACGTAAATATCGTCGGGTCCCGGCAGATAGTTGTACTCCGGTGCCCTCAGAAAGCCGAACCCATCGGGCAGCGTTTCCAGAACGCCTTCGGAAAAAATCAGTCCGCTCCTCTCGGTCTGCGCCTTTAGGATTTGGAAAATGAGTTCCTGTTTGCGCATCCCGGTCGCACCGGGAATGTCTAATTCCTTGGCGATCTGGTTTAGCGCCTGAATGTTCAGCTCTTTGAGCTCCTGGATGTTGAGCGGCTCCCCATTTTCCTTGATGGGAGGGGTGCTTGCTTCAGCCATACACTAAATTCCTCTCACGAATAGATAATTGTTAGGTTGATTATTGATATTGAACTGACGATTGGTTTAAAGCTCGATCGAACTAAAAGGAAACGGCAACCGATTGACAACGTGTTTCAGGCCGGAAGGTTAGCGCTGAGGCGTGCCGCTGATCGGCTTGCAAGAGCGGCTGACGAAGACGACTGACGATCGATATCTATCCGACCGTCAGTCGCCGGTCGCCTGTTTCTCAGTGGACTCCCGGGCGATCACCGCCCACAATGCGAGGAGGCCTCTTATTTACAAACTCACCGTCATCGTTCTTCAGAGGCCGCTCCAGCGCAATATCCAGGACCTGATCCATCGTCTCCACAAGAACTATATTGATATCTTCAAGTACGGCCTCAGGAATATCGATCAAATCCTTCTCGTTTTCCTTCGGCAGAATCACGTTCTTAATGCCCGCACGGTGAGCCGCGAGCACTTTTTCTTTGACTCCGCCTATCGGCAGTACTTTGCCGCGAAGAGTTATCTCGCCGGTCATTGCCACGTCCCGACGAACCGGGATCCGTGTGAGCGCTGACACGATTGTCGTGGCCAAGGTAATACCGGCAGAGGGGCCATCCTTGGGAATCGCCCCTTCAGGAACATGAACATGCATGTCGATCGACTTGTGAAAGTCTTTCAACAGCCCGAAATCATCGCTTCGGGAACGTACAAAGGAAAGCGCTGCTTTGGCGGATTCCTGCATCACTTCGCCCAGTTTACCGGTCAACAGGATGTCCCCCTTGCCATCCATCGTGGTCGCTTCGGTCAGAAGCACTTCACCGCCGACTTCAGTCCAAGCCAAACCAGTGGCCAATCCAATTTCGTTGGCCTCGGCCGCCAGTTGCGTTCTGAACTTCACCGGGCCAAGCGCTTCCTTAACGTAGTTGACGTCGATCACAATCGGCTCTTTAGCGCGCTTCTTCTCCGCCACAAGCCTCCGAACCACCTTGCGGCAGATGTTTGCAATCTCTCTTTCGAGATTCCGGACACCGGACTCACGAGTATAACTACGTATCACTTCAAGAATCGCTTCATCCTCAAACTTGACCTGCGCCTTTTTGAGGCCCTTCTGCTCAAGTTGCTTGGGGATAAGATGCCGTTTAGCGATGTTCAGCTTTTCTTCCTCGGTGTATCCGGAAATCTGGATGATCTCCATCCGGTCCTGGAGAGGACGCGGAATAGTATGGAGAACATTTGCCGTACAGATAAACAACACCTGGGACAAGTCGAATTCGGTGTCCAGATAATGGTCGACAAAGCTGGTGTTGTGTTCGGGATCCAGTACTTCCATCAAGGCAGCTGACGGGTCGCCCCGAAAATCCATGCTCATCTTATCAACTTCGTCGAGCAGGAAAACAGGATTTTTTGTTCCCGCCTTTTTCATCATCTGGACAATCTGCCCCGGCAGTGCCCCGATATAGGTCCGACGATGGCCACGGATCTCCGCCTCATCGCGCACTCCGCCAAGTGAGAGGCGAACAAACTTGCGACCCGTCGCCCTGGCAATCGACCGTCCGAGTGAAGTCTTTCCGACTCCAGGAGGACCGACGAAGCAAAGAATTGAACCGGATGACTTCTGTCGTCGAGCCATCTGCCGCACTGCCAGAAACTCCAGGATGCGCTCCTTGACCTTTTCCAACCCGTAATGGTCTTCGTTCAGGATCCGCTCTGCCCGCACAATATCCTTGATTTCACGACTGCGCTTTTCCCAAGGCATGGCAATAAGCCAGTCGAGATAAGTGCGTGAAACCGTGGTCTCGGCGCTCATAGGCGGCATCTGTTCAAGGCGACGAATCTCATTCATCGCCTTTTCCCGGGCATCGGCCGGCATGTGCGCCTCTTCGACCTTCTTCTTCAGTTCTTCGATCTCATCCTTCTCGCCGCGACCAAGCTCCTTCTGAATTGCCTTGATCTTCTCGTTCAGATAGTACTCGCGCTGCGCCTTCTCCATCTGCCTTCGGACCCGTCCTTGAATGGACTTGTCCATCTTGATCTTCTCGATCTCGATCTCGATGAATTCGCAGATCTTCTCCATCCTCTCACCGGGATCGTTGATTTCCAGAAGCGACTGCTTGTCTTCAACTGCGATGGGGAGGTTCGAGGCAATAGTATCGGCCAGGCGATCGGTATCAGTGCTGCGAGCGGCCTGTACGATGGTTTCGTAGTTGATATTCGGGTTGAGCTTGGCAAACTGCTCGAAAAGAGTATTAAGCCGCTTGGTCAAGAGACTCATTTTTGCTTGAGAGACTTTGACAGTCGGCTCGAGCTCTACCTCGGCATGCAGGCATCCGTTTTCTTCTTTGACCCTGACAGTCCGTGCCCTGTGCAGTCCCTCAACCAGAACTTTGATGTTTCCGTCCGGCAATTTAAGACTCTGCACAATGGTGGCGACCGTTCCGACTCCGTAAATGTCCTTAGGGCTCGGATTGTCCTGGGACGCATCTTTCTGGGTCGCCAAGTAGATTCGCTTATCACTTTGCAAGGCTTTTTCGAGAGCCAGGACTGAGGAAGGTCGCCCAATCACGAATGGAACCATCATGTACGGGAATACAACCACATCCCGGATCGGAACCATTGGGAATACTTGTCTGTTCTTTTCTTCGAAATCGTTCATTTATTTGACACGCCTCTTTGGGTATCCACGTTCCACAAATTCGGAGTCCGATTCCGCTCCATGCAACTTCTATGCCGGACTTCTGAACCTGTCAACCTTCGCTAATAAAGATTCAGGAAAAGCCTCCGGGTTTCAAAAGATCACACGCGCGAGTTCGCGGGCAGGCGGCAAACGTTCACGCACCCGGCGCCTAAATCAGAAGACAGGGATGTAAAACCGATCGGAAATCGAGCTCAGCCGGCCTTCTCGAGGAGCTTGAAGACGACTTCCTTGTTCTCGACCATCTCTCGAGTGACGACGAATTCCCTGACTTTCTTGGCCGAAGGCAGTTCGTACATCACGTCCAGCATGAGTTCCTCGGTGATGAGGCGCAGGCCGCGGGCGCCGATTTTGCGCTCAAGCGCCAGTTCAGAGATCGCCAGCAAAGCATCATCCGTGAACCGAAGCGAGACGTTCTCAAACTCGAACATCTTCTGATATTGACGAATGAGGGCGTTGTTCGGCTTAGTCAGGATATCGACCAACGCCTGGCGATCCAGTTCGTGCAGTGTGCAAACCACCGGGAGCCGACCAACAAACTCCGGGATTAGCCCGTATTTGATCAAGTCCTCGGGCAGTACTTGGGTCAATACGGCCGAATCCTCTTCCTTCCGCCACCGGGAATCGCTGAGCTGCGCTCGGAAACCCATGTTGCCGCGCCCGAGTCTCTTCCGAATGATTTTCTCCAGTCCGACGAAAGCCCCGCCGCAGATAAAGAGGATGTTGGTGGTATCGATTTGAACAAATTCCTGATGAGGATGCTTGCGACCCCCTTGAGGAGGGACGTTTGCCACTGTTCCCTCAAGAATCTTCAACAGGGCCTGCTGAACTCCCTCGCCCGAAACATCACGTGTGATCGAAGGATTCTCATCTTTACGCGAGATCTTGTCGATCTCATCTATATAAATGATTCCCTGCATGCAGCGCTCCCGGTCACCGCCGGCAGCCTGCAGCAGTTTCAAAATTATGTTTTCGACATCTTCGCCCACGTAACCGGCTTCGGTCAGAGTCGTGGCATCGACAATGGCGAACGGAACGGAAAGCATGCGCGCCAAGGTCTGCGCCAGAAGTGTCTTACCGGTACCGGTAGGTCCGATGAGCAGAACATTGCTCTTGCTCAACTCCACGTCCTGATGGCGACGTCGTCCGATCTTGATGCGCTTGTAGTGATTGTAGACCGCAACAGCCAGCTTCTTTTTCGCCAGATCCTGACCAATGACGTATTGATCCAGAAAGGCTTTTACTTCAGCTGGTTTAGGCAGGGCCTCGCGAATGGAAGCAGCTTCAGCAGTGATATCATCAGATATTATTTCATTACAGACATCAACACATTCGTCGCAGATGAAGACCGTTGGGCCCGCTATGAGTTTCTTGACATCGTTCTGGCTCTTGTTGCAGAACGAACAGCGGAGGACATCGTCTCCGTCCTTTTTCACCTGGTACCCCCTGAATGAAGCCATCGAGAACTGCTGTGAGCGGGCACTCTATGCATGCTTCTCGATGATGAGGTCGATTATACCATACTCACGCGCCTGCTCGGCGTTCATTATATAGTCCCGTTCCACGTCTCTAGCGATCTTCTCCAGCTTCTGGCCGGTATGTTTCGCCAGGATCTGATTGGTGGTCTCCCTCATGCGCAAGATCTCGCGGGCGTGAATGTCGATGTCGGTGGCCTGGCCGGATAGCCCCGACATAGCCGGCTGATGAATCAGAATCCGGCTGTTAGGGAGGGCAAAACGCTTACCGGGTGTACCGGCCGCCAGCAGCAGAGCCGCCATACTGGCTGCCTGCCCGATGCAGATCGTCGTCACATCGTTTTTTACAAACTGCATCGTGTCGTAAATTGCCATCCCGGCAGTGATGGAACCACCCGGAGAATTGATATAGAGCGAAATGTCTTTATCAGGATCCTCGGCCTCCAGGAACAGAAGCTGGGCGGTCACCAGGTTCGCCACATTGTCATCGATAGGCGTACCAACAAAGATAATGTTGTCTTTGAGTAGGCGCGAATAAATGTCATACGCGCGCTCTCCCCGATTCGTCTGTTCCACGACCATTGGAATAAGGGCCATGTTTTCTCTCTTTTCCCCTCCTGGTTTTCAATCTCTCAAATCAGGCATCATTGATGCAAGTCGCGACCTCAAAACCTTGGGACCCTGCCAGGCCAATTTCGAACGCAACACCACTTACTCAGTGATGTGAGCCTGTTCGTATACGAAGTCGAGGGTCTTGCGTCGCTGGATTTGTGACCGCAAGCCGTCCAAACCGCTGCGCCGCTCGACCAACTGACGAATCTTCTCCTTGGACTGCTTGAGCGACTTCGCCAGCCGATCAAGCTCCTCGTCCACTTCATCCTCGGTCACCTCTATTCCCTCGACGCGCGCAATTTCGGTCAGGATCATGGCAGCTCGAACATCCTTTTCGGCATCAGGCCGCAGGTCGTCCCTCACTTTGCGCCAGTCCAGTTTGACCTGCTGAGGGTCAATCCCCTCGGCGACGAGGTTGTAACTGACATCCCTGATCCTGTCATTCAACCGGTCTTCCACCAGGGATTCGGGCACCTCGAAAGGCGCTGCCTCGGCAAGTTTCTCCAGCAACTTATTTTTGACTTCGCTTTCCCGGTTCTTCTGCCTGAACTCTGTGATTTCCGACCGGACTTTCTCCTTCAGGGCATCCAGGCTTTCCTCGTTGAGCTCGCGGGCAAAATCGTCATTTAAATCCGGCAGTTGCTTCTTCTTGATATCCACGACTTCAACGGTGAAGCGAACCGTATGCCCGGCCAGTTCCTTCTGCGGGTACTCGGGCGGATAAACGACTTCGAACGTCTTCTCTTCAGCAATGTTCATGCCCCGCAAGGCATTCGTAAAGTCCTGATGAGTCTGCTCGCCACCGACTTCAACGGTCACGTTCTCCTCGTCGATTGGTTCATGACGATGACGCGCATGCTCCTCAGTCTCCACGTACTCGCCGTGCATGTCGATGACAACGAAGTCTCCGTCTTCTACGGGGCGATCCTCGATCGGCGTGAGCCGGGCATTCCGTTCCCGCAACTTCTCCAGTTCCGCGTTGACATCTTCGTCAGTAACCTCCAACGCAGCGGCCTGGATCTCAAGTCCCTTGTATTTCGGCAAGGTGATCTGCGGCTTGGTCTCGAATTCCGCCTCGTAGACGAGAGGCTGCCCTTCCTCGTAGGTCAGGACCTCCAGCTGAGGCTGACTCACCGGCCGTATTCCCTTTTCCTTAATCGCCTGTTCATACGAATCAGGAACGATCTGCTGAATCACCTCGGATCGTATGTCCTTCTGGAATCGCCTTTTAACCAGCCCTACCGGCGCTTTCCCAGGCCGAAAGCCAGGCAGGCGAATTCGCTTCCGGTACTCGTCAGCGATCTCATCGAATTTCTTTTGGGTGATGTCGGCGGGTATCTCGACCTTCAACTTCTTCTTCACCGTGCTTAAATCTACAAGTTCCACCTGGATATCCATCGCCATATTCTACCTCAGTATTGAAAAAGAGCGGATTCGCGGCAGATAGAGACAGCAGGGACAACAAGGATACACGCGCTCCTCGGGTCCCGGGAGTCCTTCAAGCCAAGATCTAGTCCGGAATGAGCCAGAGTATAAAAAGAACAAGCAAAATCAGGACCGGGACCAACAGGAACAGCACCATCAAGGTATTGATCGTGTAAAAGCAGCCGAGGCCCTTTTCGCCCTGCGCCTGTTCTTGCTGGTCCATCAGAATAACCGCTCTTGTTGGTGCCTCCGTGGGAAAATATAATTCCGCCGACATGAACAGGCAAGTTTTGTGGCAAAGAGCGGTCGAAGAATACGAAGCGCGAACGGCTGCGTCACGCGCCCACTTCCAGGAGGCCGCCAAGTATCAGATCCGTGGCGGGAGTCACAATCTCCGGCTCTTCGAACCCTACCCGTTCTATGACGTGTCCTGTTCCGGCAGCCGGGTCCGCGACCTGGATGGAAACGAGTACGTCGATTTCTGGCAGGGTCATTACGCGAACATTCTGGGTCACAATCCCCCGTTGATCCTCAATGCCCTGCGGGAAGAGTTCCAAAAGGGAGCGGGTCTGCACACTGGCTTTCCAAGTTCGCTCCAAATGGAACTGGCCCGACTTCTGTGCCAGCTCACCTCGGCCGAAAAGATCCGGTTCAGCACCAGCGGCTCCCTCGTTACTCTTTACGCCGTTATGTTGAGCCGCAGCTTCACCGGGAGGAGTGTCGCCCTTAAGATCAGCGGTGGCTGGCACGGAGCTCAACCCTATCTATTGAAAGGCGTCACCAATTACCAGGATGGGCTTCGAGTGCGAGAGTCGGCCGGACTTCATACATCCTGCCCTGACGAGATTGTCACTACGCGCTTTAATGATCTGGACGATCTCGAGCGAGTATTCGAAGAACTGGGTGAACGGATCGCCTGCTTCATCCTCGAACCGTTCATCGGGGAAGGCGGCTTCCTCTTCGTCGACCCTCTCTACCTGCGCCGCGCCCGAGAACTCAGCGCCCAGTACGGCGTCGTGCTGGTTCTCGACGAGATCATATCCGGTTTTCGATTTCATCCCGGGCCGCTTAGCGCGCTCTACAGTGTCAAACCTGACCTTTGGGCCTTCGGGAAGATCATCGGGGGCGGAATGCCGATCACCGCCCTGGCGGGAAGGGGCGACATCCTGGAGCTGTGTAATCCCGCCGCAGGCGCTCGACGGGTTCGTTTTGAAGGCGGCACTTTCTCTGCACATCCGGCGTCGCTTGTAGCCGGTCTCACCATGGTTCGCTACCTGGCCGAGCACGCCGACGAAATTTACCCGAGAATCAACCGCCTGGGACAAAAGGTCAGAACGGAAGTCCCGGCGATCTTTGCACGCAAAGGGATTCACGCCATCTGCACTGGGGAACCCAACGGTTCAACGCCAGGCAGTTCAATGGCCATGATCCAGTTTCCGAAACCCGGGCGAACCATCAACCGACCGGAGGATAACTGGAACAGCGAGGTCTGTGATCCCGAAATGCGTGAGAAGATTATCCGTACCGCCCTGGCTGCCCGGGGCTTTCACACCGTCCACGGCTTCGGTTCGATTTCCGCCGCTCACACCGACGCGGACATCGACGCCTTCCTCAAGGGTGTCGAAGACTTGGCAGACTTGATGGCACGATGTTAGAACGTGTGAAGAAAAGGCGTGTTCCGACGTGTGGGTTTCGAAGAAGGGCGCGCCAGCGCCCGGATGAAACCCACCGCCGAGAGTGTGTGAAGAATCGGCGGGTTCCAACGTAGATGCTATGCAGGAGGGAAGGCGGAACATTTGGGA
>Ga0116190_1001891_pt1 | contig 17375 bp, 19 predicted proteins | sample AD_JPNTR4_MetaG_FD_89808 | JGI IMG/M metagenome (GOLD analysis project Ga0116190, IMG submission 89808) | Active sludge microbial communities of municipal wastewater-treating anaerobic digesters from Japan - AD_JPNTR4_MetaG | ecosystem: Engineered > Bioreactor > Anaerobic > Digestate | place...
ATTAAGAATATCAATAAATGCAACCTGTTTATCTTTCAACAACTTTCCTGTAACTCCATCAAATACAGGTACAGAGTTGTCTACAGACGATGCAGGTCCATCTACTTTACCATCTGTTAAATCAGTTAAATCTTCTTGTATTGTAGCTATATCCTCTTCAATTTTTTTCTTAAAAGGATTAAAAGTACTAAAAAGATAAAGTACTTTCTTAACTAAACTATCATATCCTGGTCTTTCCATCGCATCTATTTTTTACAAAAATACTATATTAAAAAATTATTTCAAAGCATATTCCTTAAAATCTTTTTCAACTTCATCTATTCTATAAGAAAATTGTCTTGCATCTCTTTGTAAATGATTAAATGAAGTTTTTACTTTTTTTATCTGAAGATTTTTTACCAACTCTGTAAGAAGTATTTCTTCTAAAGTAATAAGATGTTGATACGTTACAGGTTCTATATTAAAACCTTGTAAGTAATTTAAAGCCATAATATAAAGACTTTTAAAAACATCAACTCTATTTCCACCTAAAATACCTGAACATATTATCTGCAAAGGTTTATTAAAAGTCATACCAAAATGTCTCATAAATTTTTGAGGTAAGTCATGTATTCTTATACCTTCAGTAATAATTTCTGAATCTTCTATCTCTAAAGGCTCTTTAAAATAACAATCTAAATCTACATGTAGAAATGGAGCATTTTGTTGTGTATATGTCTGTAATTTAGGTAAATTCCAAAATCCATGAGGTATGTTATATTCTTGAAGAATAAAAGTTACACCTTTTAAATGTTTACTTAAATATTCTCTACCATCAAAATCTGTATAAATATAAGTAGGATAATTTTTTGTGCTATTAATAGAGAGTTTTGCTAATTTTAAAAACAAATCTTCATCTTTAAAATTAGCAAACAATCTTTTCCCATTATCAGTCCAATGGGTGTATACAACATTATACATTTAATTTAGGTGTAATATATCCCTCTACAAAAATTCTAATTTTATTTACTGCATGTGTAGCATTAGTTTTAATATATGCAGTTATGGGGGTAGTTGAAATATCTACAGCTCTATCACCATCATTATAAGCAAACACATAAGCACCAATTCTTTTTAACTCAAAACCATTAGCAGTTAAAAAACCTGTAATATACTCATCCTCAGTACCATTACCATCTAAATCACTAAACACAATACTACCATAATTTTGACCAGCAGTTTCTTTTACATCCATACTAACCATAGTAATTTCTGTAGGAATAAAAATAGAATTTTCTACAACAGGTACAATAGTTTTAGTAGTGTTAACATCTTCATTAACCATATCAAAATCTACTTGATATACTACTTTTTTATAATATAATTCTTCTAAAGCATCTAAAACATTATCCGATACTAATAAATTTGAATCTACCGCAATAGCTTCAGAAGGGTGAACATCAGTAGCATCACCATTAAAACCTCTACCAGAGAAGTCATTATGTACTGTAGTTTGCAAAAGTCTTTGCAAGAAGTACTCAAAATATTGTTCCATAAGTTGATTTATTTGATTAGTTATTAAGTAGTTCTGACCTCTTATATTACAAATAGCCTCACATTTTTCTTTTAAAGAAGCAATTTGCTTTTTTAGTATTTGTATTTTTTCTTCATAAGTTTCATCACCATTAAAAACTTGTAAAGTTGCATACTCTAATTGTTTAGTAAGAATATTAAAAAATGATAACAATTTTTTGTTTGGAGCATTACCCCAAAAAAATTTTTGGATTAAATTTTTATTAACACTCCTTACTAATATTGTATTATTTTGTATATCAGTTATCATATTACTCTTTTATTACAAGATTATTTTCTGTTTTGTAACTTGTACCATAAGTTTTTTCAAACGTATAATTACCACCACATTCTGTGCATAAATCACACATTTCTTTTAAGTTTTCTACTATTCTACAGGCTTCTTCATAATACCTTAAAATAAGTGCAGTATTCAAAGCATCTAAAAGAGTGTTGACAAAAAATAAATTTTCTTCACAATCTGGGCAATTACCATAATTAAACTCCTTACAGTTTTTTATTTCTACTTTTAAGGTTTTGTCTAAAAGACATTCATAGTACCCTGAGAAGTTACCAACGATAGCAGTATAAATATTGTCTTCACTTTCAGAAGAAGTAATCTCAAATAAATACAAACCAGATATAGATTCAACTTGTAAATTAGTTGGTGTTATAACTAAATCTTCTGTTTCTGTTGTTTGTACTAATAAATTTGACAAGTCAATAGCTTGAGAAGAAAGGTTGAATCCTACACTATCCCAAACTCTTAATCCTGTTATAGTTTCTCCATTTTCTGTAGAAACATTCAATGTGATTGAATCACCTGTATTACTTATTTGTAATAAATTTACTGTTATCATATTTTACATTTTAAATAAATGAAGAGAAGTTTCCTTCTCTTCATTTAGATTATTTGTTATGGAGTTACGACTACAGCAACTGATACTGTATCAGAAGCAGTTGTACCATTTACATCTGTAGCAATAACTTTGAAGACATATGTACCAGTAACCATGTCAGAAGCAGTCATTCTATTAGTATCTTCACCAGTTAAAGTTGCTGTTCCAGGACCAGAAACTTGAGTCCATACATAAGATACAGCAGTAGCACTTGGAGTAGCTGTGAAAGTTTCTGTACCTGTGGTATTATTTGTAACATTATCCCCAGCATCTACAGTAAATAGTAAACCAGAATGAGTTATACCTGTAATACCATCTAAAACTGCTATGATAGATGCTAAAGTAGTAGTATCAGCTTGAGGTATTGCTATAATATTAGATACTGTATTATAGAATGTTTGGAATCCTCCATAAGAACTATCCTCAGTAGTTAATACTATTTGATGATATTTAGCTGTTTCAGAAGCAGCATAAATCAACTCATCTTTAGGTAAACCTGTAGTAGCATATTGACGATATGGTCCTGTAGCATCCCAACCAGCAGCTTCATATTCTTTCATCTTAATATCATAACCACTACCTTGCTCATTCTTAATATTTTGAGTTATGGTAATAGTACCAGCACCATCAAAACCAGATACCAATGAAGGTATTACAACTGTTTGACGAGGTGTGTAATATTTAGTGTTAATTTGGAAAAATTTATTGATACTTAAACTGTTAGTAGTAATCTGTATTGAACTATAAACTTTGTTAGCGTCAGCAGCAGTAGCATTGAATGTTTCAATTACAGCAACATCAGCTAAGGTCATAACATCTCCAACAGAATAGTCCGCTGAAGTACTATGTGTTGTTGTAGTAATAGCATTAGCAGCTATAGCTTTAGCAGTTACTAATTGAAGAGGGTCATTGTTGATTGCATTAACCATCTTAATAGTAATTTGGTTTGCATCTACAGGAGTAATTGCAGTTCCATCAGTTATGATAGAATAAGCTTTACTGTATTGGTTATAACCAATATTTTTATAGATTTCTTGATTACGGAACTCTAAACGAATAATATACTCAGTGTTACCTAAAGTATCTACATAGTCAGAAATAGTTACTATTTGAGGAAGTGGTGCTTGGTAAGGAGTAAACTCATAACCTTTAAGACCTTTCAAATTTATTTTTTGACCAGCAGATTTCTTAACACCATCAACAACACCATCACCATCATTATCTACAGCAACAGCTATATACACTTCAGATGGAGTACTTGAACTATTAACAGCCAAGTTTGTTTTAGCATCAAAAATTCCTATTTTACCTATAACATTGTCAGCTACTAAATCAGCAACAGTTTCTCCTACTGTTAGTAAAGCTTGATTTCCAGCACCAACAAGTACTTGAAATACATGATTGTTTTTACTCATTTTTCATTAATTTAATTTAATTGGTTAAAATTCAATTTCATTTGTTTTACCTGTAAATCTTTTGTTTGCAATTCTCCAGATAAAATAAGAACAGCAATATCAACTATTTCTCTATGAGTGTGGTCTGGAAGTTCACAATTAGCAGACCCACTCAAGACTACACCTGAAGGTAGTGTATATGTACCAGCATTAAATCCTTGTGCATAGTGCATATAAACAGGTCTTCTAATATAAGAGAGAAATATTGAACTTATATTAAAAGTTCCATCAGTATATAATCTCATACCATCTTCGGTAAAAACGCAATTTATAGTTTTCCATTCAAAAGAAGACTTATCAAAAGGGCTTGACTCAAAATTATCATCATGTTGTCTTATAATAATTCTTCCTGTTGATGTACATACCCCTTTTGTCATAATTGCTGTAGCATTTAAAAAATGCCAATAATCAGCAGGTAATATTACAATATTATTATTAACATTTACAGTTTCTTCATGCACTACAATAGTTCTTATATCATCTATAGTTCTTTGTGTAGTCTCAAAACCCATTTGAGTTTTGTAACGTGGTTGAGCTACAATTTTTACAAAAATTTCCATAGCTTCATTTAATGCCCAATCTATCTCAGGTATTAAAAGATTTCTATATTGTTGACTATCAACCTTATTCAATTTCTTTTTAAGGTCATAGTGCATGTCTTGAATTGTCATATCTTAATTATTTACAGCTGCTATAATGTGCATTTTTAATTGTTCATTATCAGGTTTTTTCAAAAGTTCAACAACATCAAGAACTTCTGCACCTAAATTAGAATCAAAATACTTAATCTTATAATCTTTACGGATTAGCACACCTTTTTGCAAAGCTTCTAAAACTAAAGCTTTAAGGTATAAATCTTCAGCATCTAATTCTAAAGTTCTAAGAATTTCTTCAGCACGTTTATCTATCATTTCAGATAAAATAACTTCAATATAATTAGCTGATTTTCCTTTTACAATTTTACCTTCTATAATAAGAATTAATTGTATTTTCTTATCTAAAGACAATTTAGCACATTCAATAACAGCTTTATTTTTTAAAGCTACTTTAGAGGCTTTCATTTCAACTTCTTCTGTTTCATCAAATAACACATGTGTAGCTCTTGGGAATTTACCTTCTTCCCACTCTTTTAAAGAATTTGCTACAAATGGTGAAGCCTTACAAATTTTATAACGTATAAAATCTAAAGGTTTTGTAGTATCCAAAAATTGTGTTGAATTGAGAAGTTTAACATATGCTTGAGGACCATCCCAAAATTCATGTGGCTTATCAGTTTTAAAAACAGGTGATAAATCTTGTTGAAGAATTTTACTATACTCTTTAACTTCTTGCGGTGTAAGACCTGTAGCATACTCATTTTTAGATGTATCTATTAAAGCTCTAATTTTAGTAGGTCTTGCAAAACTTTCCTTACCTTGTTTTCCATGCCATTTAGGTATAGGTAAGGGTCTAATTTCTATTTTACTCATATAAATGATTTTAATTTAAAAAAATTTCTTATGCAAATATAATACTTTAATTACAAATAAAAAAATATGGTTAGAAAAATCTAACCATATTTTTAATATTTATTATCTTAGTTACGAGCTAAGTATAATTGACCACAACGTGTTGGGTCTGTAATTTCAATGCCTTTATGAGCTTCTATGTGCATTTCATAGTAATCTCCAGCATGTACAGGAGTGCTTGCTTTACTTGAAGGACCATAAGGACCATACATACCACAAACATATCCAAAAGCATCACCATCTTTTTTCTTTTTAAGTTTGATGTTTGAACTATTAGCATCACCACCAAAATCTAAGAAAGTGAATTTTTGAGACTCTACAGGGAAACCTGTAATAGGGTCTATCTCTGAATTTATTTCTCTATCATCATACAATGGGTTATGGATTAACTCTAAAGTTGCACCATTAGCCATTTTGTATTTAGTGAATTGATAACCAAATGATAGTGCATTAGTATGATAAGGAGAAGAAGCTTTCTCAACAAAATTATTAGAAACTTCAGTTAAGAAACCTTTTTTAGCTAACGTATCAGTTACAGCTCTGTGGAATTGTAACATACCATACTCACCTGTAAATGCTTTAATGTTTCTACCTTCACCTGGTTTTTTACGAGAATAGAAAATATCCATCAAATATTCTTCAATAAGCTTCGCAGTCAATACTGAATAAGGTTCACGATGAGAATCTTCTAATTGCTCTTCAAGACCAGCAGAACTTCTTACAGGGCGACCTGTAGAACCAATAACTGTATTAGAAGAACGAGAATACCATATAGCACGTTCTAATTCACGATACCATTGACGTAAGAACTCAACCTCAGCATAACGAATCCAAGAATCATGTAACTTACCTGTTTTATCAGGAATTTTAACAGCTAATACCGCAGTTGAAGCATAATCAGTGATTTTATACTGTTTACGATATTTAGTTAAACGGTTACGGAAACTCATAGTTGTAGAGAATGTAGTAGAACCACTTTGTTCTGCACCTTCTTCATAGTTAGAGAATAATTTACTCCATTGAGTTCCAGGTGTTAAATAAGTAGGAGCTAAGAAGAAATTATCATCATCACTCATAAGACGTACAGTGTAAACCCAACCATCTCCTTGACGTTGTGGGTCATCAACAATACGTACTTGATAGCGTTTATCAGCAGCTCCAGGAGTGATAACATCACCAGGAATAAACCAATTCTCATCCAATTTAATTTGGAATGTTGATTTGAATTTACCAGGAGTTGTGTTTGTAGGGATAATATTTTCTACTATAACCAATGGTCGAGTATCAGCACCTTTCATATCCCATTCCCATTCTAAACCATCAATAGTTTGTTCATTTTTAGAACCCATCAATAATGACAACATCGGGTTATCAGAATAGTAATTTTGTGCCGAGAAAAGTGTATCAAGTACACCCATCATTTTTTGTGGTTGGATTAACAGAGCTTTACCTAAGTGGTTTAACTCAGTCATATTTGCCATCCAATCCATTTCTTTAACTTTTAAACTCATACGTCTAATTTTTAATTATTAAGTTTGTTTTTGTGTTTATAAAAAATCAGCTAAACTTCGTGGTTGTGAACTTCCCCTACCTTTAGTTGATGGTATTTGTTTTCCTTTTTCAATATTCTCTTTAACTTTTTTTGTAACTTTAGTTTCAATATTTTTTACAATATCATTAAATTTAAAATCATTTTTTAAAAGTTTAGCAATTAAAATTGCTTTTTTTTCATCTTGTAAAGCCATATGCAAATCACGTTGCATTTCTGTTATCTCTATACCACCATCAAGTTTAACTGTTTTTTCAGTCATATAAGAAGGTATAACCAACTTATCTTGTGGTGTTATTGTAAGACCTTCAAATTCTGTAACATCTTTTATTAAACTTGTTACTTTCTCTTTATAGGCTTTACGTATTTGTTTTTCCTGTAAAACAGATTGTTTTTGTTTTTCAACTAATTCAGCCTGTCTTGCTCTTTCTGTTTGAGCCCACTTATTAAAATGGGCTTTAGAGATTTTTTCAAGTTTTCCAGAATCTATTAAATATTGAATATGGTCTTCAATATAATCATCATCATACCCATCTTGTTTCAATTGAAATTTAGTTATAGCTATTTGATTATCTTCTACATCTAAATCCATGTCAAGTTTCAATCCTGTTTCTACAGGTTTAATCATTGTTTCAATGAACTGCTCTAATGACCCACCTTTTAAAACAAACTTATTAAGCTCTTTTACTGAATCAGGTAAGTCTTTAAATAATTCTTCAATCTTTTCATTAACTTTCATTTCAAACCCTTCTTCAAGGATTTCTTCTGCAAGGTCTTCTGTTAATTCTTCTCCTTCATCAAGGTCAAAATCAATAAAACCTTTTTCTTTTAGTTTTGAAACAATACCTACAGAATTTAACTCAGTGTGCAGTGTTTCAGTGTTGACCACTGTTTTATCTTCCTGAGCAGAGAAGTTAAACCCATCCTCTTCTTTTTCTTCTGCTTTTACTGTTTCTTCTTCATCTTTTTTCTCTTCCTCTATAACCACTTTAGGTTCTTCAAAGAGTGAAATGTCCTCCCAACCAAACTCATTAATATCTTGAGCAGATTGTGTTTTTTGTTCTTCTGTCATACAAAGTAAATTTAATTATTAATAAATGTCAAGATTAAATATTTAATTTTAAAAGATTCCCTATTATTACGTTTTAGCACTTTTTTTCATTCTTGCAATTTCTAACTTTTCTTTTTCAAGTTTTAATTTCTCATTATCTTGTTTCTTTTGATGCTCAAGTTTATCTCTATCTAAAGCTATTTTATCTTGCTTAACTTTCATGTCAACTTCTCCACGCATTATCTCAATAAAATCATTTTGTCCATCACCATCAATATCAGCTTTAGGATTAAAAGAAGCTCCAATCAAAGAAGCCTTAGCTATTTCTGTTTTACGTCTCTCTTCTTCTTTTAGGACAGTAAGTTCTATATTCATTTGATGTTTTTCTCTCTCAAACTGTCTTACTTTTTCAGATTCTTCTGCTTGAGCTTGAATTTGTTGTTGTTGCATTTGTTGTTCAAAATCTTTTCTTTGAGCTTCAGCTAATTTTAAAGTTTCTTCTGCTTCAACTATACCATCTTGACGTATAACAGAAATAACATCAGAAAGTTCAACTTTTTGATTTTGTAATGCTGCATGTGTTAATTGACGTATAACATCTTTAGCTTCCTCAGCTTTAGCAGAATTAGAAACAAATACTCCAAGTGTTGCATTCTCTAAAATTAAAGGGTCAATAGTTAAACTCTGTCTTGACATATCATCAAGAATATAAGATAATTTTCTTGGCTCTTTATTACTATAACAAACTTTAGCTGTATTAAGTAAAGCTTGTAATATATTTCTTTTTACAGTGTTGTGTAAATCAAAATAAGGTTCTAATATATGAGAACTTTGAATTAAATTTTGTCTTGTATTTGTTACAGCCTCATTTGGGGCAATCTGACCTTCAACTGCATCTGTAATTCCTACAGAAATACCAGCTTGTTTTCTTAAATATTCTGCAAGCTCTATATATTTTGAAATATCTGAAGCCAAAGATAAATCTATTTCTTTAGCTATAGTATTTGCATCTTGATAACCTTTACCCTCTTCATCAGGGTTAAAATACATAACAGGTGTTGTTTCTAAAAAGTATTGCCATTTTTTAATATCAATCTCTTCACTATCTGGAATAGCATTAATATTCATTAATATCTTTTTACCCTTATCTGAAGCAAGTAACATCTCTAACTTGTACATTACAATATTATAGTAATACTGATAAACTTTTAATCTATCTACTAAAGATGTAGGATTAGAATTAACGCAATCATGAATAGCACCATAATAAGGCAGCTTAGCATTATAAAGATTATCCATATCAATAAATTGTCCTGGAATAGGTTGCATTTGTTTATAAATATCTGTACCTATTTTCCAACACTCATACACTTCAGGAATCCATTCTACGTCTATAGCTAAATCCCCAGCTTCACGGTTTAATTTATAATCTTCAGAAACTAATATAGTTTGTGGTTGTTGTGTTTCTTCATCTATATAGGTTAAAAATTTAACCATTCGTAATGATTTCCAAACACAGTGTAAAACACGGATAGTATTATCTTCTTGTTCACCCATCATTTCTCTACTTGAAAACCAACCAGAAGATTGATTAACAAACTTAGAATGAGCTTCATATATTTTTTGTATTTCAGTTTTAGTAAGTTCTTTATTAAATTGACTAATAACTTGAGATGGAGACATTCTGTATTCACATGCAGCCCATTCACCGTCTTCTATAAAAGTCAATTCCCCATTTACATCACACGTGAATCTTAAAGGATTAACAACTTTCACAACAGGTTCATTATTAACAATACCAACATAGCAAATCTCTTTAGCAGAAGCTATACCGTGAAAAAATATCTCATTAAATTTTCTTGGTAAATCCTCTTTCTGGATAAAATATTGAAGTAATTGATTACCTAAAACTTCAGCAGGGTCTTGATATTCCCTCGCCATATACTTTTTAACTTCTTTAGGTGTTAAAGCTTTTAATTGTTCTTCAACTTGTTGTGTGATTTGTTGTTGTTCTTCTGGAGTAAGTTCTCTTCCTTTTGTTTCTTGTGCAGCCTTTATTTCTAATTCTTGACGAATAGGAAGCATAATTTGATTTATAACATACTGTCTTACTAAATCAAATTCTTTTTTTTCACGCTCTGTTGTAGCTTCTGGATTAACAGCAATAACATTCCAAGAAAAAGGTCTTTTCATTTCCATACCTCTAAGAACTTTAACCTTCCCTGAAATAATATCTCTATTAACCATCTTAGCTGGAAGTTCTCCTACTTCAGCACCATAAGGTTTACAAACATACTCAAATTCTTTAAGGTCAAGGATATTGTTGATAATGTCATAATTAACTTTCATCCTTTTAAACTCTGAAACAGAATTAATTGAAGAATCAAGTTCCATGTGAAAACTGTCTATTTCATCAGCTTTCATTTTATACCACTTTTTATCAAAAGCATTTTTCTCTGCTGTAGATAAAAGTTGGTCTTGTATTTTATTATCACTTTCCATGCTTATAACAATTATTTTTCAAAATTACTACTTTTGATACATATTTCCAATTAAAGATGATAGTTTTTTTAATCTGCTATCTTTTTTATTTTCATCATATTCTGTATTTATAAACTCTTCTTGAACTTGTATCATACACATAAATAAAGCTGAAACTAAGTCAAAGTTACCTTTACGATGATACATGATTAATTCTTCTAATAAACGTAAAGAATAAATTCTTTCAAAAACATAAATAGGTTTATCATTTTCATCATAATCTATAACTGTTAATAACCAATCTTTAACATACCTCTCACCAGCATTTTTAAGCTGGTCATTCATATGGCAACCAAAGATACGACTAACCTTTGACTTTTTAATATTCTTACTAATAACACCATCAGGTTGAGCAGCCAATAAATCTAATCTTTTTATTCTTCTAAAATAGTTCTTGGTTTCAGGAACTTCATTCTCATACATGATTTGTGTATTATAGAATATAGCCAACTTCATAGCAATTATATCACACTCTTCAGCAGATTCAGGTCTACCTATATATTCAGCAACTATACAGGAATGGTATAAACTATTTTTATGAACACCCTTATACACTATTATTGATGCAAAGGAAGAACCACTATCCTGTCTTACAGGGTCATACCCTATTTTATATAAACCTTTAGGAGCATTAGATACAGGTTGCTCATATACAACAACACAACCAGATTTATCAGCAGGCAAATTAAACATGCTTGTTATAGGAGTAGCTTTTCTATTCAAGATTGGCTTTGCAATTACTGAATTTCCCTCCATAATTAAATCAACAGGCATACCTTTAGTTTGTTGTAAACCTAAAGAAATAACTTTTGATTTTTGCTTTTCAAGCTCTACAACAGGAAAATTATTCTTAGCAGCACTTGCAAAAGCTTCAGCAGGTCCTAAAGGTCTTTCTTGTATTTTTAATGCTATTTCATTATTAGTAGCACCAGCTTTAATTAATCGCTCTCTCTCTGCAAGTATAACTTGTCTTGCAGCTTCCTTATTAGAATTACCTTGACTATCATAAAATCCTTCTAAGTTTGTATTTATAGGATGGAAAAATCCACAATTAGTATCAGAAGAATTGTCATCCCAAATATTCTTGAAAGGTAAAAAATCAAATGCAGCAGGTCTTTTAAACATATCTGCAAAGTCATAAGTACCCCCATCAATATCACCAGAAGTTCCATATATAGTTATTAAACCTGTTTTTATATTACCAGCTTTAACACAATCTTCTGTGGCTCTATATGTTTGTTGTAATAAACCAGGTGTACCAAAAGCACCACCCTCTTCAATAAATACATCTAAAGCATCTTTACCCCTTGCAGCATCTGGATTATCTTTACAGGTTAATGCTATAATTTCGGATTCAAAACCTTTTTTAATCTTGTTACCTGATTTTGAATATGTTATATAAGAAGCTTTAATGTGGTCTTGTTTATTAATCTCATCAGAAGGCATTGCAAAGCCTGTAAAGGTATTTACAAAGTTTATATTATTTAGACTATGAGTAAATACACCTGAAGGATATAAATACTTTTTATCTTCAGCTAAAAATATTGTTAGTGATTTAGGTACAGTAAAATAATTTTTACTCGCTATAGAAGCAGCTTTATAAGAATAACCACGTCTACGAGCTTTTGCAACAATCATGTTATATCCACCAAACAAAAACTCCTCTGCAATTTTTACTTCTAAAAAGAGGTTATCATATAATTTTTTTGCTGTTTCAAAGTCTTTGGTTTCAATTATTTGTTTTATTTTTTCATTGTCTTTAATAAACATTGGAAGTACACCATTCCTTGCAATTTCTCTTGCCCAGAAATAATTATAATCTCCATCCCAAAAGTCTGGAAATTCATAAACTTTAGTTGCTCTATTACCAATAACATCACCAATTTTTTGTATAGGGCTAAAGTTTAGATAGAAGTAATGTTCTCCTGTTATTGTAGCCCCACCAACAGTATAACCCTCTATAAATCTTTTTCTTTGTTCCCTCCAATATTCAAACCAAGATGGAGACCCTGTAGGGTCAGCACAATAGTAACCATGTTTACTAAAATGTATTGCTTCTTCTCTAAAAGCATTGGAATTAATCCATATTCCATCAGAATTTCTTATTGATTCTATTTTACCATTTTTATATTTATCTGCCATACTTACATATTTAAACTTTCTGGGTCAGCAAATATACTAATCTCTTTATTAGCTTTATTCCTTGTTTCTTCAAAAAGTTCTTCTTCAACTTTAGATTCTATAGATTTTAAGTTAGCTAAAACTTTTTCTGTATCAACTAAAGCTGAAGTTAACTCTTTTGGTTTATAGACAGGCATACCTGTTTTAAAATTTCTTTCAGCTAAATTAACTGTTTTTAAAAATTCTTTAATCTTTTCAACAGATTCTTTAACAGCTAAAAAATAAGAATATGTAACAGATGCTTCCATTTGAAATTCTTTAACTTTATTAATTCCTTGCATTACTAAAGTATCAGGTTGCCATTTTGTATCTTTAAATAAATCTTTGATAATTTTACTACTTTTTTCTTTTTCAGAATATCCTTTATAAGGATTAGTTTTTCTCATAGAAGAAATAAACTCTATGTAGGCAAACTCTTTAAGAGCAATAACTTTACCTTTAGATTTATCTCTTTCCCATATTTCTTTAAAAGGCTCTATCATAAGAGTCTCTGCATGTGGAAAAACCACTTTATCGTTTATATCAAATAGTTGTGCCATTGCTACATTTATTACATAATCCATCAGCATTTACTTTTGTGTATGTGCCACATTTAAAACAAATCTTATAACTTTCAAAAAAAAGTTTCTTCATCTTCGCTTTCTCTAACCAATATTTCTTTATCATTGCCATTATTTATATTTTTTAATTCTGTACAAAAATATTTATTCAAATCATAATAGAATTGATAAACAGGGCTTTTTACTTCTGAAGTTTTAACTAATACTATATTATCATTTTTATCCTTTATTAAAATAACAGCTTTAGTTTTTGTTTGATAAACAACTTCTAAAGAGTATTTATATTCTCGTAACAACTCTCTAAACTCAGAAAGTAATTCATGTTTCATATTTAAAGACCGTAATTCTTTTTGATATTCTATAACAGCCTTAATCATATTTTGATTTAAGTTAGTTAAAAATAGTTTTTTGCTTTTATAGAATGGAACTCTTATCATTTTATGCAAATCTGGAAAAGATTGACCATTTTGTTTTACATACTTGAAAAGTAAAATATCTACACCATTTTCTTTTACATGAGCACTATAGTATACATCTATAAAGTTACTACTAATGTAATCTTTAAATTTTTTAATTTCTTCTGGAGAAAAAGTTATCTCTCCTAATTCTAATTCCTTCATACTAAAATTCTTTAATCAAACAGTATGTTAAAAACTCTTGTTCAGTAGATAATAACTTCCATAACATGTATGGTTTATTCATAATTTGACAACCTAAAGACCATGAATTTATTTCTTCTGTAGAGAAATATCTATTTTGAAAATGCTTTTCTAAGTATGTGGTAGTATGTAAGTTAATACCTATAATACCATTATATAATCTTCCTATCTCTTCAGATTTAAGATTCTTGTTATTATCTCTATAATACTTAATTGGTTTATCTTGAACATAAGCAGGTATTTTGTTTTTATGTTTACCAAGTTTCCAAACATCATAATACCACTCATCAGATTTAACAATAGCTGTACCTTTCTTATTTACAGGATTTAGCAAACCAGATTTACCAGGATTAGTTGAACCAGATGTTACCCACTGAAATTCTTCACCTCTAAAGACATAAAACTTATCATCAAATTTATTAGGAGTATCTTCAGTGCTTCTAACTCCTAATACCCAATATCCTTCAGGTATTCTTTTAAAGGATTTTAAAGATTTAACTTTGTCTAACAAAGCTTTATCTGTATAAGGTCTTACACTCATTTTACTAATATGCCTTTTAAAATTAAAAATTCTTTTACCCCATCTTTATAAGTGATTGTGATAACTTTATAAATTTCCATTTCTTCCACACCTTTTAGAGAAAGGTGTACAGGGAATTTATTAACAAAATAAGTTGTTTGTAACCCTTTTGGAGTTATTTTAGTGTTAACACAATTACAACCAACTGTTACAGTTTTTATCCAATCAGATAATGGTCTTACAGATTGAAAGATAGAAAGTTTTTTCTCCCCAGCTTTTACAACACCTAAGTCTATTTCTTTATTAATCCAATTCATTACTGTTGAAGTATTTAGTTTTATTTTTGTACATTAAAAGTTCTATAAGCAAAAAACCACCATCTTTCTTTTGTATTGTTTCTATATTATGTGTCCAACCTTTGATAGGGTATCCTGTTGTATAAAATTTATTCCAATCTTTTTTACTCATCATTTCAGGGTAACAATTTCCATCACAAGATTTATTACACATTTGTAAAGCTGTTGTATGACAACCACATTTTATACAATAACCTTTATCATAACACTCTTTATTCATAACTTTAATACGAAAATCTATTTGCTCAAGAATATGCTTTCTTATTAAAAATTTATTCTTCGAGTAATAAATCTTGTATCGCATGTTCCCAATTACGTAGTGCCAAATGTTTTTTAATTGCATGCTCATAATCTTTAAATATTTTTAAATACTCTTGTTTTGATATCTTACCAGCTTCATAGAGTTTTTTTGATTCTTTCACAAAGGTATAAACATAATTTGAATTATATACCATTTTTCCTAATCTTTTAAAACAAAAATCTCTAAACCTATTTTCACTTATTTCTTTTTTAAAGAATTGAAATGGTGAAGATATTATTTCCTTAACTTTAAAGATAGAGAATTTTCCACACAACTCTGGGTGTTTATCATAAAACTCTCTAATTAATTCATCATTTGTGTACAGCATTGTTTATAAGTCTAAAATGATAATTTTGCTCATTAGGGTTTGGAAACAAATATGGTTTTATTTGTATCCTATTTTCTAAAGTTTTTACCAAGTGTCCTTTGTTAATCATAGAAGCTAAGTGATTACCTAAACCACCTGGAGAAAGAGATAATTTCTTCATAACCTCTTTACGGATTATAGAAGAAAATCTATCCCCATTTATGTTATTCTCATAAGTCATAAATAAGGATAGAATTTCTATTTCTTTTTCAGATAATTTTACAGGTAATACAGTATTAATTATCTCAAGATTCTTGAGGTAATAAGCTTCGTTTTCTAACTGTAATGTTTTACCTAATGCTTTCATTATTTTATTAAATTTTTATTACTGTTTTTCTATTCTTGTATCAAATGCTATCTCTGCTTTCTCAATACATTCTCCAATAAATCCTATAAGGTAAGCCATAGGTTCTTGGTCTTCAAAAGAAAGGTTTATACCAATACTTTTTGCTAATTCAAGTGCAGCATGATAAGATTCATGGCATAAGTGGTTAATACTAAAACTCTTTTCATTTGTGAAGATTAGAATACCTCTTTCTTGAGTGTTTAGTTTAGATATGAGGCTTGTAGTATTAGCTCCACCCTCTAAAGCTGATTCAGGTACTTCTATGTTGAATTTAGACTCTATTTCTTCTTTAGTGGTTTCTAATGCAACCCATAACATTCTTGGGTATATACCCATTTCAAATTGATAAACCATACATTTTACATTTTAAATATTTAACAAATTTAATAAAAAAATTAACAACTACCAAATAAAAAGTAAATTATTTTTTTAAAAAATTTTTTAGAAAAAACTTGACAATGGAAAATAAAAAAATTACATTACACGCACGCGCGTCTTAATATATATTTATATATTTATATATATATATATATATATATATATTGTTCTTTTTTCTTTGGTACTTTCTTTTTTCTTAGGAACTTTAATGTTTTTGTTTATTTATATTCTTATTGTTTAATTATCAAGAAGTTAAGGAAAAAGGGAGATTTATTTAATAAAATGAACAATTTTGGGGAGAATTTTTAAAAATATGTTTTAAGGGTTAAAAAAATTTTTTTTTATTTTTAAAATTTTTGTTTTGTAGTGAGTGCGTGGGGTACCCCAAAACAACCCCAACCCATTATTGTTAATCTCATACTCCCCCCACCCTAAATAAAAACCGACATTTATTTCAGGGGAGTATAAATAATTCAAACAACAATCCCTTTAATTCTTCCTTCACTAATGCTTGAGGAAGTTCATTGACTACTGTTGCATTACTGACCACTGTTGCAACCTCTTCTTCCTTTCTCTATTCTCTTTCTTTCTCAAGACTGTAGAATGTAATTCTTCCTTCACTTAGAATCAGTATTAACCTTAAACTTATAATCCAATGGATAAAGCAGAATGGTTGGCAACCAATAGCCAAAAATTCAGTCATAGAACTGATACAGTAGTTACCTCGTATTCAGGTAATAAACTTAACGCCATAGTACTTCATAATGGTCTTGAAGAAGATTTCATTAAGTCTCGAACATTTAGCCAGCTTATTGATTTAGAGATAAGTGGTGAGGTGGTAATTGGTATGGATGTGTTCTCATTTGATGAGCCAATGTAAGAAGATGAATTACCATTCTAACGAATGGTAATTCTTTTCCCTTTAATTCTTCCTTCACTTAAACTTAGTATTAACCTTAACAAATAACATTATGCCAGAACTAATTCTAATTGGTGGTATTCCAACCTACATTTATGAATGTACTTCAGATGAAGATGAAGAATAGCCTTATTTTGCATTTTAAGCTATGTTTAAGACACTTTTACTACCTGATTGGTATATTTCTATACCTTGATATAAAAAGTGTCTTAAAATGGCTTTAAATTAATTCTTC
>Ga0116190_1001892_pt1 | contig 17374 bp, 14 predicted proteins | sample AD_JPNTR4_MetaG_FD_89808 | JGI IMG/M metagenome (GOLD analysis project Ga0116190, IMG submission 89808) | Active sludge microbial communities of municipal wastewater-treating anaerobic digesters from Japan - AD_JPNTR4_MetaG | ecosystem: Engineered > Bioreactor > Anaerobic > Digestate | place...
GATTTAATTGTTGATTAAGTAAAGAAGATATTTATACTAAATGTAAGAAAATTTTAAAAGAATATGTTAAAAATTTTTAGCTATTCTACTCTAGACCCTTATATAAAATTTAGATCTAAAAAATGAGTTTTATAAAAAATAAGATCACTTCGTTTTGAAATATATTTATTTTTGTTTGTGTTTTTGTTTTTCTTTTTATTGTTCGGCAAAATTCAGCAAAAGCAGACATCATTAGAAAAGGTGGTTTTGAAAGAGTAGATAGTGTGTCAGAATTTGTAGATAATAAAGTGACTTCTATTTTTGGTGAAGCCTTGGCCTTTTCACAAAATGACTACAAACAAAACTTTGATCTTAATTCAGATTGTTCTTTGCAAAAATATATTTCAGATGATTTGGTTTTAGAGAATATAAAGTATGTCCCAGCTGATTTATCACAAATAGATTCTGAATATATTGTAAATAGAGCGGGTAGACCTTATCTGAGATTGTCTGCTCAAACTGCTTTTGAAGCTATGGCAAAGGATTTTTATTCAACCAATAATCAGCAACTTTATTTGATGAGTGCTTACAGATCCTACAACGATCAAGCTACTTTGTTTGAATGAGGTTGTTCTTTGAATAGATGTGCTAGATTGTGAGCTAGTGAGCATCAGCTTTGATTGGCGGTAGATATCCATTTGGCGACCAAAAACTGATACAATATTTTATGAGGAGAATATTTGGAGCGATTAAATCAAAATGCACATAAATATTGATTTATCAACACATATCGTAAATGAGCTAAAATAGATGGGAAAATGGCGGAAGTTTGGCATCGAAGATATGTTTGAAAATACTTGGCTACAGAATTGTTTGAAAAGGATTTAAGTTTTGCGGAGTATTATGCGTTAAGTTTGTAAAATTACAAGTACTTTATGAATTTTAATGTGGAAAAGATTCTTCCCTTGGGGGAAGAGTTGCTCTATCAGTACAAACACAGAATCCTTCCCCAACGGGGAAGTTGTTCTAGTGTAGTTGGGGGTAGTTGGAAATAAAACCCCCACCTACCCCGATGAATCGGGGGCTACAACCTCCCCCAGGGGAGGAACTCAATTTTAAATCTTACTAACTTGTCTGCCGACAGCCTGCCCCGCAGTACTGCGGGGCAGGGCAGGCTTGATAAACTTTATAAACTGTAAGAATTTTTTAACTAATATTATAAATACAAAATGACAGACAAAGACCTACAAGAAAAATTAAAGCAAGCACAAAAAGAACACAAACAAAAAGCTGATTCAAAAAAGGAGCATGATTTACAAATAGAGATAGAAAAATTACAAAAAAACTATCAAGAACAGACAGAAATAGCTGCTAAAGCACAACGTGACTATATAAATCTCAAGTTAGATTTTGATAGATATCAAAATCAGGTTTCAGAAAGAGAAAAAGAACAGGATACAAATTCTCTTATTTCTAGTGTGAAAAAGTTTTTGCCTTTTATTGAGGATTTGAGAAAATCTTTGGACAATATTCCTCAAGATAAAAAATCAGATCCATTAGCACAATGAGTTCAATTAGTTTACGATAACTTTTTGAAAGTTTTGGAATCTATGCATATTTTCCAAATTAAAGCGCTTGGACTGGTGCCAGATTCTTTAGTACATGAGCCAGTTTCTTTGATGCCTGTAGAAGACAAAAAAATGAAATGAAAAATAATTCAAGAATTTGAAAGAGGTTTTATTTACAAAAAGGGTGATAAGCAAATAGTAATAAATCCTTCAAAAGTAATTGTTGGGAATTAAATATTAAAATGATTTTTCTAAATTTTCATGAAACCAGATTTTGATATAGAACATATCCCACATAAGCCTTGAGTTTATCAATTCAAAGATAAAAAGGGGAGTATTCTCTATATCTGAAAAGCAAAAAATCTCAAAAATAGGATTTCTCAGTACTTCAATCCCAACTCAGTTTGGAAACAAGAAATGCTCAATCTCGCTGAAACAGTAGATTTTTTTCAATTGAAAACGGAATCAGAAGCACTTTATTTGGAGGATAATTTGATCAAAAAGCATCAGCCACCTTTTAATAATATGCTGAAATGATCCAATAGTTATGCTTATATAAAAATCACAAATGAAGATTTTCCTCAAATTATTGTGACTAGAAATAAAATTAAAGATTGATCTAAGTATATCTGACCAAAACATAATACTAGAGAACTCAAAAATTTTTTGCAATATCTGAGATATATTTTGAAATGGAGGTGATGCAAAAAAACAGAGTTCAAAAAATGAAAGCTTTGTTCAGATTATCATTTTTGATTATGTAAATGACGATGTTCGGCTCAACAATTTCCAAATCCAGAAAAAGCAAAAAAAGAGTATTCAGATATAGTTTTTTTGATTGAACAGTTTTTTAGATGAAATACAAAACCAGTAGAAAGAGAAATAAAAAACCAAATAAAAATCGCCACAAAGCAACAATATTTTGAACGAGCAGCAAAACTTAGAGATATTTATTTACAAATAGAAAACTTAGTAGAAAAGCAAACAGTAGTCCTTCCCAAAAACATTGTTTGATATATTTGTCAGATCAGAGAAATTTCAGGTTGGCTTGTTTATGTTGTATTAAATTTTTATGAATGAAAACTTATCGATGTAATTGTCAACAAAAAAAACCTGGAAGATTTTGATGAAAATTCAGTGCTATCATCACTGGAATCTGAGCTATGAAATCTGACTAAACAAGAGTTTCATTGAATTGATTTTTATTATACAGAAAAAATAAAATTAAACAAAACTCAGATTTCTGATATAAACGTGCTTATTGATGGATTTTTTGATTCTTATTTGGTCTGAGAGTCTTTCAAAGATGAAAATATGTTGAATTGATTACTTTCACAGATCAAATCCAAATATTCTCTAAAAAATTTTCCTTATCAAATAGAGTGTATTGATATTTCTCATTTTTCTGGTTCAAATACAAGTTGATGACTTTCGTGTTTTGTTTGATGAGTGCCAAATTACAAATTGTACCGTAAATATAAAATTGGTGCAAAAATTGATACAAAGTCTGGTGATGATTATTCAGCTTTGATGGAGCTTATTACTAGAAGGTTCAAGGATACTCAAAATTTACCAGATTTATTTATAATTGATTGATGAAAATGACAGCTTGGGATACTGAAAAAATTGTTGGAACAGGAGTGGTTTCAGTCTGTTTATGCCAAGGTAGATTTTGTATCATTAGGAAAATGAGTGGCTAGAAAAACTTGATGAAAACTCAAATGAGAAAAAGAAAAAATATTCCGTTTTGATGATTCATTCAAAATTCAACAAATAGATTTAGATTATGATCAGGCAGATAAAATTCTTGTAAAAGTTCGTGATGAATCACATAGATTTGCCAACTCTTATAGAAAAGAGCAGATGAAAAAAAATCTGTAGCTTAACTACAGATCTTTACGGTCTTTCTTCAAATTTTTCAATTGCTTCCATCATTGTCATCATTTCATCGAGTCGTGTGTCAATGTAAGTATTAAATATAGCATATAAATACCAAATTTTGCGCCTATCATCTAGATTACCAAAAAGATGATCATGATTTTTTTGAAGCAATTGAGTGACTTCGTTTGTTAACGAGTCTATTTGAATAAAATACTCATCTACATCTTGATCAGAGTATATTTTCTGTTCAGTATAGAAACTGTATTTTATTAGCATTTCAAACTTAGAGAACATGGATATTTCGGATTTAATCCGTTTACAAATATATTGTTTTATAGAGTCTTTCTCAGAGTTTGAATCTTCAGTTTCCATTAACATTTCAATTAGTATCTCTTCAAGCTCATTTTGAAGTTTTTCAGATGATTGAGCATGTAGCAGATTTGATGAAATAAAAAAAATGCATGATAATAAAGTAAAAATAATTTTTTCCATAGTTAATTTTTTTTTGTTAATAATTGTGTTTACAATATAATTGTATTAAAACAAAAGTAAAGGTCAACAGTTTCTGTTATTTGATTGTCGCTTTAAAATTTAATGATCGTTTAAGGTTTTAAAAGGTTTGTGCGGTGATGAATCACATAGATTTGCCAACTCTTATAGAAAAGAGCAGATGAAAAAATCTGTAATATTAAAATAAGGTAAGTATTTTTGTAAATGTTGTATTGATTGTAAGATTAATAAGTTAGTTTTTAAAGAAAGTGTTTCAAAATTTAGTGTAAAATATTTAAGCCGATTTTGAATTTTGTTGAAAAAAAGAACAGAAATCATACAATATATATGTTTTATATATTTAAAAAAACTAATGAACAAATTTTCTCAAAGAATGTGATTTGAGTCAGAACCTTTGTTACAAAAAGAAGATATTAGTGAAAGCTTAAAAAATAAAATTTGGAATATCCTTACTATCCATTTATTTAAACACTATGTTAAGTGAAGTGAATTTGGACCGTATATACCTGATTTTTTTCTACTTAAATATGCAAATCATTTTTGATTAAATATAGATCAATTAAGTAGTAATGCACGCGATTTTAAAACCTCCTTAAGTATGAAATTTCATAAGGGAGAATGGTACTGGATTTATGATTTGGTAGAGTTTTTTAATGTAATTAATAACAATCAAGATTTTAGAAAAGAGATTAATCAAGTTCTTATTGAAGAGAACAGTGCTTACCGTATATCTCAAGAAGGGTTGGTTATCCCGATAACTAATGAAGAAGAATTGGCTGCGGTAGATCAAGCTTCTAGAAACCCTTACAATAGTGTAAGCACTCATATTGAAAAAGCTATCAGTCATTTTAAAAGTCAAGCGCCTGACTATGCAAATTCAATAAAAGAATCCATTTTAGCTGTTGAAGCCATTTGTAAAATTATTATAGAAGACGAGCGTGCGACTTTGGGAAAGGCAATAAAAAAGTTAAAAGAAAAATGATTAATAATTCATCCTGTACTTGAAACAGCCTTTGATAAATTGTATGGATACACTAGTGATGAAGGAGGAATTAGACACGCTTTTTCAGAAGGAGATACTCCCCCCACTTTTGATGAAGCTAAATATATGCTCGTTGCTTGTTCTGCTTTTGTAAATTACCTTATTAGTAAATATGAATGATTAATGCTTTTAAAAAAATAATTACTTATTTTTGTCTTCTATCTTAATCTTCTCAAAAACCTTTCCCAAGCTTTCATGAAAAACAAGTTCAGCGAATTGGTCTTGAGGAGTTGGATCTTTGTTGATTATTACTAAATGTTTTCAGCGGAAAAATTGGACTAAGGTATTAGCAGGATAAACTGTCAATGAAGTTCACCCAATGATAAAAAGATCAGCTTTAGCGATAGCTTGCATTGCATTATTCCAAGCATCACTTGGTAAGCTTTCCTCATAAAGTGTAACATCAGGTCTGACTATACCTCCACATGTACAAAAAGGAATTGCTCTTTTATCCGTAAATAAAAAATCTGAATTATAGTTTTTATTGCAAGTATCACAGTAAACTCTTTGTGTGGTACCGTGGAGTTCTATTACATATTTACTTCAAGCATTTTGATGTAATCCATCAATATTCTGGGTAATCACAGCGGAAACTTTCCCAGCTTTTTCTAGTTCTGCAAGTTTGTAATGCGTGATATTGGGCTTAATCCCTCTGCAATCCAATTTTTGTCTATAATATTCAAAAAAAACCTGAGGCTCATTATACAGACAAGAGTGACTCAATAAGTATTCTGGTTGATAATGATCAAACTGAACATCATGTTGATTATAAAGTCAGTCTTTGCTTCTAAAATCAGGGACTCAACTTTCGGTAGAAACTCATGCACCTCAGAAAAAAACAATATTACGAGAATTTTGGATTAAATCGTTCAATGCTTTCATCTTTGAAGAAAAATCAGAATTATCTTTTTTATTCATTTTTGTAGGTTGATATAAATCAATACTCATTATAAGTAAAATTTGTCTTTATTCCATAGTTTTCTTTTATTTGCAATAATAAAAATAGCCAAGTTTTTGAAATGTATCAAAACATACTTGGTCTTGTATAAATTATTCTTTTTGTCAATGTAGACTACTGTGCATTTTGGTAGTTTTTTTGATAAATTTACTTTTCTGATTATAATTAGTTATGTAAATTTAAAAACGATATTACAATATTGAAATGAATATTAATAGAGATAGATATATATTACTACTGACAATGCTGCTGTTCCGAATGACATTTTTGTTTACAGAAGCTGTTTTTTTCCGTAATGAAAAAACCATAACACCTCCTAATCCGCTCATTGTAGTAAATGAAGAAGTTAAGGAAGACAATCAACACTTTTCTCCTAATATTCCAGAAGTTCAAAAACCAATTATTCCAGAAGTTACAAATCCAGAAGAGCAATATCAAAAAATAGAAAAAGAATTAAAAGAAGAAAAATTGGATTCACAAAATATCTCTTTAAAAGATATTTGAGGAAGTTTGAATAGCATAGAAATTTTGGAAAAACTATATGGTAAAACAAAATCAAACGATACATTAAAAATACTAATTGATAAACTTTTGATGGATTATCAATTTGAGAAAGCATCAATCTACATCGGAGATATAGATATTCTAAAAAATCCCACAATATGAGTTGGCTCGTATTTTTATACTCACATAAATACTTTACCTATCACAGATCCTCAGAGTATGAACAAATTTATGAACTTAGTTGATCAGATGAAGTACAAATCTATGATATCTGCAGACGATCATTTGTTTTATCAATGATTGGCTAAGATTTGGAATAAGGAATATTCTACTGTCGCTGAAATTTTTAAACAAATTCAGTCGCCTGTCTACAAAAACATTATTTCTCAGATAGATGATGCAATTATGAAATTTAATAATCAAAAATGAGTTCCAGATTATTATAAAGATTCTTTGATAGCTTTAGTTATGATGAAAAATTGATATTTTTCTATTGCAAATAAATTGGCAGTTGGGGCTTTGTTACAGAATGAAGATTATATTTTACCATATCAAATTTTAGCATATTCCAATTTTTTAACAAATAATCGAGAAAAAGCTATAGACAATTTTTATACATTAACTTCTTTGGATATAGAAAATAAAAATAAATATAATTTCTATATTTGAGTTTCTCAATATCGGTTGGGTGAATATTCAAAATCTATTTTGACCTTATCTCAAACTGTAAACGATCAAAAATACAAACTTGATTCTTATAGATATTTATTACTCAATTATCAAAAACTTAATGACAAAGAACAAATGGTACAAGTATGGCAAAAGTTGTTATGACAAAAAAATCTAAAAGATTCTGATTTTCAGACTTTTTATGATTTTGTGTTTTTCCAAGATTTTGCGAATAATCAAAAAAATGTAACTTACAAAAAACATAGACAATTGGCTTATGATTATGTCCTTGCATGTTATGAACAATTCGGTCAATCAAATGACACTTGTTTGTATTGAGAAATTGGTTTAAATATTGCAAACGATAATTTGGAATGAGTAGAAAATTGACTTCTTTATTTAGCAGAAAAATACCCTCAATCTTATACATTTCAAGCACTTTGAGATTTTTATAGAAATGATAAACAACCCAATAAAGCAAAAACTTATTACCTAAAAGCAATAAGTCTTTCTAGAAATGTTTTTCAAAAGAATATGATAGAACAAAGTTTAGCAGAAACTATGTAGTAATGTGTTGAAAGGTTTGTAAAGTTGAAACTCATACCACTTGACTACTAAACCACTTATGCAGTTTTTTTGTATTCTCTTTTTTCTTCATCTGAAGCTTTTCTATCTAGTTGGATTATTTTTGGATCACCATATTCACTAACAAGTTTTTCACAGGTGTTTTTTATCACTTTAGCATCATCGTTTGAAATTTTAGCTAATTTAAATTTTTCTCTATATTGTTCATTTTCTTTTTTATCGGATGTTAGTTTTCCTAAATATTCATCTAATTTTCAATCTGCATACAGAGCCATCATTTCAGACAAATCTTCTTTAGCTTTTTTATTAGGTGTTTCGTATATTTTCATTTGAGCGATAGGAGTTAGAGTTTTTTGATCTTTATTATAAATACTTTCACTAATATCTAAAACTTTTTTTGCTTTTTCTGCCTCTTTACCAATAATCATGTGTGACATTTCATGTAGTAATACATGCTTAATTTGTTCGTGATTATCTTTTTTATCGTTAAAAGGTGCAATCTGTTTTTCATCGGATGGCACTTGTGTTCAAATAATAATTTTATTTTCTCCACCTTTTATTTCTCAAGTACTTGAATTTTTATCAAAAATAAAAACTAAATCAGGATAGTCATAGCGTATTCTTTTGTAAATATTGGTTCCATGTTTAGACTTTTTCAAAACTTCTTCTGCTTGTCTATATCAAAGTTCTTTATCTGATTCTTCTTTACTTTTTTCTCTACTTGCTTTTTCCTTTTCATCTTTGCCTGTTTTTTCTTTCCCATCTTTATTTGTATGTTCTTTTTCATCTTTTGAACCCTCCTTATTTTGTTCTTTAACTTCTTCCTTTTTCTTTTCAGATTTCTCTTTTTTATCTTCTTTTTTCTCTGTTTTTTCTTTTGTGTCTGGAAGAACAGCAACAGCTCATTTTGATTCTCATCATCCAGATTTTCATCTAGCAAATTGTAATTTAGCAAACCAATTGTTTAGTGTGAGTGGTCTAGTTTTTAGATGATTATAAGAAAAATCTGAAAGAGGTCTTTTAGAAAAAAGTCTTCCAAAAGATCCTTTTCGTGCATTTTTGATAGTATTGATACCAGTATTCCAAGTGTTTACAATTCAACTTACTATTGGTTGTACGACTGATCTTACTGCTCATTCTAAAGCTGTTCATGTAGCAATTATTGGACTTAAAGGTATATTTAATGCTTTATGATACCATTTTCAATGATTCCAAGCTCATAATAGAACATCTTTTATGTTTTGAGTAGTGTTTGCCAAAATCTCGTATCATTCTTTATGATAAGTATAAAAGGTTTTAAGTAAATCAGCCGATGTTGTAACCATAGTTCCTCACAATCTAACTGGTATTGCTACTGTATTTCATATCCTATTTAAACCATTATTCATATTATTGAAAATAATATAAAGTGTTATTATTATAATCACATTTTTTTATTTGTCAAAAAATGAAGGACTTTTTTTAAAAATAAAGGTTTTATTAAACCTTTTATTAGAAAAATCTTTAATACAAAAAACAACTAAACTCTTATGAAATTAAATGTAACATTGTTTCACAAATTATTTGTTAGTTAACTGGTGTAATACTTATTTTAGTCTTTTTGGAAATTTAAATTTCAGCTTTAGTGCTTCTTCACGTTTTTTGTTTATTTTGAATCTGTCTAAATCAAAAACATTCAGATCATTTTTGTTAAGAATTTCATTAATTTCACCTTTAATTTTTTCTACTTGTTCTTCTCTTTTGATAATCTTTTTTAAAGCTCTTTCTTGCTTTTTCGTCAAGGTCTCTTTTGGCTGTAGATAGTCGTGATTTAGAATATCGCTTTTATCCATTATTTTGCATGGTCAAAGAATAAAGTCTACTTCAAACTTATAAGGTTTTATGTCTTTAAAGTTAATTCCTTTTAAGTGTTTCCCAGTTTTTTTAATTCTTCTTGTAGATACTTAAATGTTTTTGGAGCTTTGTTTTTTAAATCAGCTATTCCTGTTCAAATATTGTATTGATTCTCTTTTGTGTCAAAAGGTATGTGTATTTTCTTTCATTTAGCAGCTTTTTTAATCTCAATTATAGCATCATCTATATGTTTTTTATTTTCATTGAATTCATGATCAGTCATATGTTTTCAAAAACCATTCATGGTTGGTATTCAAACACTATTTTCTATATCTTTTTTTCAATCTTTGATCGCTGGTCTCATTTCTTTTGCTTGTCATCAAGATTTTGCTAATGTTTCTTCATTATCTCATTTTTGTTCAATACTTTCTGCATCAGCCTTTTTAGCTTCTACATTATCTCAAAAAACAAAAATAGTATCAGGATTTTCCTTTATTATTTTTCTAGTTATTATTGAATCTTTTTTCAATCCGTCTTCATTTGCGTTTTCTTTTTCATTTTCTTTTTTTCCTTCACTCTCCTTTTCTTCAGATTTACTTTCTAGCTTAGCTCCTTTTTCTTTTTTTTGTTCATGTTGTTTTCCGTCTTTTTGTTCTTTTCCCACTTTTTCTTCAGATTTATTTTTCTCATTTTTTGATTCTTCTTTTTTATTTTCTTTATTCTTGCTTTGTTCTATATTTTCCTCTTTATTTTCTTCTGCTCACAAATCATCATTTAAATCATCATTTTTTATTTTGTTTTTTAATCATCTATTTTCTTTTTTTGGAATAACATCAAATGTATTTATCCAGCTATCTCTAGTTCTAGCTGCAAATCATTTTTCCTTTCACCAAATAGCTTTGAGATCTTTTCCAAATGTAGGCTTCCAAGTTTCATTTGTAAATGGATATATTACAGTTTTTCATATGTTTTTTAATATAGAAAATGGTGTTTTAATGCCTGAATATGCAGCATCCAAAGCAGTCATAACAGCATTCGTAGGTATTGCAGTAGCAAAATGAGTAATACCTCAAGTAGCTTTGGCTAATAAAGGAGCTTTCATGCCATCTCATTTAAATGGGGCAATATAATTGTCCCAATGTTTTTTTTGTCTACCAGAAAATCACTCCTTTCACCAAGTCTTTTTGTAATCTTCTTTCCATTTTGGTTTCCAAGTTTCATTTGAAAATGGATACACAAGTGTTTTTAGTAAATTTTTTCATGTATCCAAAACTGTTTTTACGCTAGTTCATACAGCATCAGCTACACTTATTCAAGCTTGTACAGGAGTAAGCCCAACATGAGTTACTCATCATACAGCTTTTCATGCATAGTTTGGTCCAGCCATTTTTTATAATTCAAAATAAAAATCTTAACTTCTAATAATATCTTTATAAATCGTACCTTCCAATTCTTTCAGTGCTCAATTTAGATCTGATTTTAATAATTTCATCTTTACTTTATACAAAATGTCTAAATTTTCTTTATAGAACAAATCTTTATTTTTGTCTACACCTTGTATTTTTGTTAACAAAATATCAGCTATATGGCTGTCAACTTCTTTTAATATATCGTTAACTTTTTGACTACTTGGTCTTTTATATGATTCTTCATATTTTTCTAACTTTGATTTATAGTCACTCATAATAGAATATATAAATATAAAACGCCATTATTATAAATAAATTCTTTATTTTGTCAAATCTAAATGCATTTAATTTTTCGATAATTTGATTATTTTTAAATTTTGTATTATACTAGTAGTAGTTTAAATTTTATTTTTTACAAATTAAAATGAGTATAACTAAGGCATGAACATCTCCAACAACAGCTAATGAGAACAAAGAGCTTTCATTAGATATTTTTGAAGAAGATACGCCAGAAAATAGAGAAAAATTGAGTAAATTATCTAATGAGCAATTGAAGTCGTTACAAGCAAAAGCTATATCTGATGAGAATTATGAAGTGGCAGCTATTATCAGAGATGTTTTGAAAGCTAAGAGTTGAGATGAACAAGAAATTATTGATGTAAGTGAGAACGAGCTTAAGGATACAGAAACTAAAGAGCAGTTTGAACAAGAAAGAGAAGAATATAATGAAGAGAGTGAGAAGAAAATTGAAGAATTAAAAAAACAACTTGCAGATTTTGAAAAAAGAAATGAGAATTTAGAGGAAAGAAATGAGAATTTAGAGGAAAGAATTAAAAGTCTAGAGGAAGCAATAAAAATTTTTGAAGAAAATGAAAAAAGAAATAGAGAGGCAAATTCTAAATTATTAGAAGATATTAAAAATGCAAAAAATTCTTGAAATGAACAAGAGTTGAAGAGACTTAGATGACAAATAGATAAATTAAATTCAGAAAACAAAAAACTTAAGGATGAATTTGCTGGGGAATTGCCGAAATATGATTCCGCAGAAATAGCTAAACTAAAGACTAAACGAATTGGATTCAAGCTTGCATGAAAAACGGAATTAGATGGTCAAACCGTATTAACATGACCACAACTATTACTGAGAAGAAATATTCGTTCTCGTAACAGAATAAATAAAACTGTTAAAAATTTAAATTCAATATGAAACGATCCAAAGAAATGAGTAAGTTATATTATGACAAAAGCATCACTTTCGGAATGATGAAGGATATGATCTTGGTATAAAAATGTGAAAAACTTTTTTACAATCAGAGATACAAAAACTTTTGATGAAGTGTTTAATAAACACAAGAAAAGATTTATAGATGATCTAGAATCTAAAATGGATCTCAATAGCATGAGTGATGCAGATAAAAAAACAATAGCTGCAATAAAAGCTAGATTGGATTATTATCAAAAAGCATACAAGAGACAATTTATTGTAGTTTAAAAAATTTATTTATTAAAATTAATAAAAAATGAAAACATTAAAAGAAGTAGTAAATTATATTCATAATTACATGACAGAATACGAAAAATGATGAGAGGTAATAGAAAAGGATATTTTATATGATATGATGGAAGAAGAGTTGTTGGATACTGTAGAATGAGTTTTGACAGAGGAGGATATGAAAAATTGGGTGAATAGTAAAGACGATACTTTTTTGGATAAAATATTAGATGAAAGGCTGGAAGATTATCCAGGGCTTTTGGAAAGTATCAAAAATGATGTCTTGAATGAGTATGTCCTTTGAGACGAATAATAATTATGAAATAATATGAACAATTATTATCGTCGAAAAAATACCGAAGATTTGATTCGGATTAATTGTAGGAATACAATTGGTATATTGGGAAAGTAGTTTTATTTAATTATTATTGAGATGGCAGATAATTCTAGAGCTAAAACACATTTAAATCAAGTAGAAACTAGATTAAATAATCTAAATAATGTTTCTGATATTAATAGTTTAATTGCTGCTAGGTCTTTAGATCTTTTTAACAATTTAACTTCGGAAAATCTTTTTGTAGATGAAGATGTTCTTTCTAATTTACACACGATTAATGCTAGACTATCTCCTTGATGACTAAATACTGATGCTACAAGTGAAATTGGTAGACTTAATGCTGAGTTGGCTGCATTACCATGATGAGCTGGTTGAAACACTAGACGTGCGGAGATATTAGGAGAAATATGAGCATTATTAAAAATAACTTGATGAACTGCAGGTGCTCCTGGATGATGATCTCCTAATCTTAGAGCTAGAAAGTTTGAATATGAACAAATGCATACTTTTGCTAATTATTTTAATGTATGAAATAGAATAAATAATATTAATTTAGATGTAACCACCCCCCTTGGTTCAGCTAGAGGATGATGAGCAAATATAGATCAAAATTTGGATACAATATTTAAAGTTTTACCAGGTAATCCTAATGCAAACTATCAATTATGTGATGACCAATGAAATCCATTACCTGAATCAGGATGAAATTATACTGTACAAATATGATGACAAACTGCTACAATTTCAGGAATAGATTTCTCTGCTAGGGAATTAAACTTAAGAAACCTTACAGTAACTCCACCAAATCTAGATTTATCTCAACCAATAAATTTATCGATAAACGCAATATATCCACATTCTGCAATTGTTGGATGAGGGACTCCTCCAACATGAGCAAATCTTAGGAATATAAATTTAGTTTGTAATAAAAAATTTACATTAAATTTAATGGAGGGGCAACCTATGAATACTGAGGCTTTACGTAGAACGGCTTTTGATACTTATAATAGTTCATGATATGGTAGAAGAATAGAAAATCAGTTTAATACAACATTTGAAAAAGAAAGATATAATATAGAAAGAGAGGCACTTGAACGTGCTTTAAAACATGGAGACTGACCAAAATATGAATTATTGAATACTCCAGAATTAAAAGAACAATTTTATCAAAAAATTAGAAAATCTGCACATCCATGACTGCCATGATTGTATTTTGATGCTTTGTATACTGCATATCCTATAAATGAATATAATCGATTTAGGGATCGGTTTACGGATGATAATAGAGATTGGAATAAGGATAATAAAAACATTTCTTCAGATAGAAAATATAGAGATTTTATACATAATAATTTAGAACAAAAAACAAAAGAATCAATTGCTTTTTGATTAGATCAACTTCTTATAGATTCTGCATTGGCAAATAATTATTTAAAATGAGAGCTTACTACATTCTTGGATGAAATAGAAAAACAAAAGTTAGATAGTAATCTACATGAAGATATTGTTTCAGATATATCGGATGTAAAAGGATGAAGACATCACTTGAATAAGAAAAGGAGACATAGTGTGTTATGATGGTTTAGATTGGGTCCTAAAGATGAAACTCCAATGAGATTTTTTAATTGATCTAAAATTAATATCCAAAATCAAAAAGTAAATATAAGTACAAATACAGGTCCAGAAGATTTGAATAACAAAGAGCCAGTAGAATACTGATTAGAATTAGAAATATCATGAAAAAATAAAATTGAAGCAACAATCGCTTTAGAATGAGAATCTCCATTTACATTAAAAAGCTGAGATCCTGCAGCATTAGTTAGAAATGTATTAAGAAACCAGCAAATTAAATATTGAAAAGTAAGGGCACATATTGCATACAATATAATTAAATGAATTATAAACATGGCAACAGAGATAGATATGCCACTTACTTATTCAGTTGCACCTTGAATAAATAGAGAAATTAAATTGGACTGAGATAATATTGTTTTAGAAGAACAAAATGATAATTGAAGCAAAAGAGTAACAACTAAACTTTTTGACTATAAATTGTTTGAGCTTACCAATACTTTTGACTCATCTATAGTCAACGATAATAGATCCCTTAGAAGATGAATAGATTCGTTGATGTCTCATGTAACACTAGCCTTAAATGAAAGACATGAGCAATTTTGTAAAGCCACAGAATTTAGATGGAATACAACGACAAATTTTCCTACATCATATCGAACGAGTCCATTAAAAAAAATATTGAATGCTCGTACAAATACAAATTTTGATTTTGAAACAATAGTAAGATGAAAAAATTGAAAAAATATACAGGTGAGTTTTTCTAAAAATAAATTTACGATAAATTATGAATGATTAAAAAAGCCGATATCTTCCAAATCGTTAAAAAAAATATTAAATCATACACAATGATGATTCCGTGTTTTTGATGGTGTGGAGAGAGATCTCTGTGCTTGAATTTACTGAGAGTTGATAAACAAACTTAGAACAAATTCCAAAATAGCAAAAACAAATTTTGCAGTAAGAGATGATGTGACATGAAGAACTTATGTTTTGGATGATGATTGAAAGTTTGGATATCTATCTCATAGAGATGCAATGAATAATGCAGCTAGAATAAAGAAAAAAAATTGGATGACTTATACAACGAAATGATTGAGAACAGGATGACTAATCACATGATGATTTTTGACCGGTTGAGTATGAGCAGTTTTAAATCCATTGAGTCGAAAATGACTTGCAACTATACCTTTGTTTGCATGATGAGTATTGAGTGCAGCTAATTTATGAGTTTACTGAACAAGAAATCGTCGAAAAAGAGGTTGATTTGATTATTGAGTAATAGATCAAAACCCTCCAGGATTAGTAATGTGTTCAGAATCACAAACAAGAGAACTTTTAAAAAATCCATTACTTATGTGAAGAATGATAAAAGCAATGAGTGATAGACTTGGGAATATCCACTTAAAATAATTGACAAATAAAATAAAAAATCCGACTTAATTAAGTCGGATTTTTTTAAAGTGTTATACTTAAACAAAAACTGAAAATATTCTTTTTCTGATTGTTTTTTTAGCTAAACTATACAGTTGTTTAATTATATTTATGACTTGGTAATAGTTCGTTTTTTATTGTGTGTTAAATGTTATATTTGAGTGTAAATATTGCAAATGAGAAATAAGGAGAAAATAAATTTTGTTTTAAAATGTGCAAATGTGCAAACAACAAATAATAAAGATTATGAATAAATTTTTTGTATCAAATTAAATAACAATTACAGATTTTGTCAACCTACGTTTGTTGTAATTTGTAGGAATTTTTGCAAATGAGTTTGGTTCTGAATATCATTATGTATGAAGAAAAGATTGTATATTTATCTACTACATACAAAAAAATGGCTAAGCAATCAACTCAAAATGTATCTAATTATTCTTATAATGTGATATCAAATAGGGAAAATTTAGATGAAAAAAAGAAAAAACTTATTGATAATGTTAAATTAGAATTATTTGAGTCTCTAAATATTGAGGGTAAATTAGTTAATAGAAATGAGCTATCTCAAAAACTTGAAATTTTGAGAGCCAATAATTGAATTTGATATCCTTTTGGAAAGGTAGAGTTAAGACCATGATTAGTAGTTAATATTAATGAAAGAAGCTATAAAGCTGTTTTGGATCAATATAAGGAACTTTTAGATAAAAAACCTAATGGTTTTGAGCAAGAATTACATAAATTAGATTCTCAGTTAGCAGAGAGATTAATTCTGGATAAATGATGAGCTATAGAGTTTAGAGACTGAGATGATTTTTTCGAGTGAAAAGATACAAAAACTGAATCAGAATTAGCTTACAATTGATTAAATAATTTAAGAAAATATAAAAATAAAATTGAATTAGTTAGTAAAAATGTAGATAAAGTAGATTATTTCATAATAAAATGGAATAATGCAGAATTAAATAAGATAAAGGAAACCGAAGAAAAAATAAAAAACGCAATTTCAGAGGAGTTTACAAATGAGGAACACGAAAATAGCGATATTTTAGAAGAAAATATTGATGAATGAAAGGATTTTATTCCAAATATAAATGAACAAGAAGAAATAGTAAAAAATTTACAAGAACAAAATAAAAATTTAGAAGAACAGATTAATCAAAAGGACAAAGAGATAGATAAGTTAAAAAAACAATTAAACGATTTTGATTCAAATGAAAAATTAAAAGAAGAAAGTAAAGAAAAAAATAAGGAAAATATTGAACAAATAGATACTAGTCTATTTATAAATAGGGATAATTTAGCGAAAGCTATTAGTGATTCTAGGGTTGGTTCCGGTTTTCCTACTTGATCAATAGAAATTAAGTCGTGAGAATACATTGATTTAGAATCGCAAGATTTTTTTGAAGAGTTTAAACTAAAGTATATAGAAGCCTGAAATAATAAAATGAGGTTGAAGGATTTAGATACAGAGTTAGCAGAACGTATAATTTTATCGAATCCTAAATGATCAGATGTATCAAAAAGATATCAAATACAAATAAATAATGATGAGTTTGGTCAAAATAATAAAACTGAGGAAGAACTTGAAAAAGAGTCTTTGA
>Ga0116190_1001904_pt1 | contig 17286 bp, 11 predicted proteins | sample AD_JPNTR4_MetaG_FD_89808 | JGI IMG/M metagenome (GOLD analysis project Ga0116190, IMG submission 89808) | Active sludge microbial communities of municipal wastewater-treating anaerobic digesters from Japan - AD_JPNTR4_MetaG | ecosystem: Engineered > Bioreactor > Anaerobic > Digestate | place...
ACCACGCCGATTCCGGCGATGGATCGGCGCGTGTGCCTGATGCAGGACTCCGCTTACCGCATGCGCACGATGATGAACGCCATGGGGTATGCACAGATACCGCTGCTCTCTTATGTGCCGGAGGCGCTCGCGCCCAATCTGAATGTGTCGGTGAACGCGCAAAAGGATCGGGGTGTTTGCCGTGTGGTTGTGGTCGCGCCGTTGGCGTACGGCTTGAAGGGCAGCGTGACGCTCTCCGCGCCGACGGGTGTCAAGCTTGAGACGGTCGAGATGCCGGTTGAACTCGCTCCCGGCTGTCGCAAGGTTTGGGAAATCCCGTATGAAGGCCGTCATAGCCAGCGGGGCGAACTGATTCGTGCGGAGTTGAAGATCGAGCAGGGCGTTACACTCAAGGGTGCGGTACCGTTGGGATTGTGAAATACTGATGCTTTCCGAGCGTACAGACCATGAAACATTGACGCGGCTGTTGTGGCTGTTCGTGTTGTTGTGTGTGGTCAGTCTGCTGGCCGGGGCCAGCCGCATGTGTCCGCCTGCGTGGCAGCTTCGGCCGTTCGGCGATGTCCTGCGAATCCGCGAGGCGCTCTCCATGTTTGTCTTTGCGCCCGCGATCGGGGTTCTGTTCTGGCTGCTGGTGCGGACGGTGGCACAAGGACGTCCGAGCCGTACAGTCGAGATACTGATGGTTCTGACGATTTACTTCATCGCCTGCGGCATGGGCATGCACGATCCGACCAATCGCATAGAGTCTTTTTATCGCAGTAGTCAGGCGAAGTTGCCCGAGCTTTTCGCATCGCTCCGGTATTTGGACGACGAACTAGGTCACTGGGTCTTCTGGGGCGGCTTTGTGCTGGGCTCCTGGGTGCTTGGCTTGCAGCAACTGCTGACGCCGTTGCGTGAACGGATGAGTTGGCGGTGGCGTTGTGGATTCGCGGTGGTGGCTGTCGCCTTGCTTTGGGTGATGCTTACAAACCTGTGGGACGAGTATCCGAAGACCCGCGCGGATCTCTGCGTGATCGCGGCGGCGGTCGGTGTGCCGTTGGTGTTCCATCTGGTCGTACGGCGTGGTGTCGGGCTATTGCGGCTGCCGGTTTTGTGCGTGATCTATCCGGCGTATCTGGGCGCGATTGCAGGCACGTTGATCTGTTGGACCGTGCAGGGAAAGGCGATTTTTTAATACAGAGAGGCTCTTGCAAAACCTCTCGTGGCATGGGCGTCCCGCCCATGAAACACGGGCAAGATGCCCGTGCCACACCTGTAGGCAAGGGGTTTTGCAAGACCCTCCAGAGAAAAGAAGAGGAGTGGGCAGAAAAGTGGCGATAAAAAGTATGACGGGGTTCGGTCGCGGCGAGGCGAGTGAGGGGGCTGTGAAGGTGGTGGTCGAGTTGAGCGCGGTCAACCGCAAGCAGTTCGACTGTTCGGTTTCATTGCCGCGTGAACTGACAAGCCTCGACGCCAAGATTCAGGCGCTGGTGCGTACGCGTGTGACGCGGGGGTACGTGAAGGGATCGGTGACGGTGTCGGCGGCCGAGCAGGCCGGTGCTGCTGATACGCTGGACCTTGCGCACCTCACGGCGCAGATCGACGCAGTACGCGCTGCGGCGCAGGCACTGGGGCTCACTGATGACCTGACAGCCTCCGCGTTGCTGCGCCTGCCGGACCTGCTGCGCCCGCGCGTGTTGCCGGACGATCCGCTTGAGGTCTGGCCGCTGGTGGAGCGGGCGGTGCAGGCCGCTCTGGAGAATCTGGAGGCGATGCGGCTGCGCGAAGGCGACGCGTTGGAGCGGGATCTGCGTGAGCGTTTTACCGCGCTCGAAGTGTTGAGCCGTGAGATTGCGGAGTTGGCACCGGCGGTGCCGATCGCCTACAAGGCGATGCTGGAGCGGCGACTGGCCGAGTTGCTCGGCGACGGTCAATTGGTAGACCCCGCCTTGATCGCGCGCGAGGTGGCGGTTTTCGCCGATCGCTGCGACGTGAGTGAAGAGCTGACGCGACTCGCCAGCCACTTCGGGCAGGTCACCAAGGTCTTTGACACTGGCGGACCGTGCGGGCGTACGCTGGACTTCATCTGCCAAGAGATGTTCCGCGAGATCAACACAACCGGATCAAAGGCCAATGACGCGGAGATTTCGCGCCTTGTGATCGCATTCAAAGCCGGACTCGAAGCCGCACGCGAGCAGGTGCAGAATGTTGAGTGAACCTATTAGTTTGTCTTGGCAGTGCGCGGGATTTTTTCTATCCACAGATTACAGATTTTTGGGTGGCTGTGCTCGGGTTTTTGGAACCACAGAGAGCACAGAGGGCACAGAGGTTTTTCGGGGGGGCATGGCTGCGGGTTTTAACCGCGAATGACGCGGATTGTCGCGAATAGGCATGGCCGCATAAATAGCCGCAGAGAACGCAGAGAACGCAAAGGGAAGCCTTCAATTTTCATGAAGTTTCATGTGTTTCATGGTTCGGGTTTGTTTAACGCAGAACCTTTTACCTATCAAATCGGCGAAGCTGAAAGGGCGGCGAGCGGCGAACGGTTGTGCAGGTGGGTGATGGCCAGCGCGAGGGCGTCGGCGGCGTCGTTCTGCGGCACTTCGGGGAGGTTGAGCAGCGTTTTGACCATCTTCTGGACCTGCTCTTTTTGTGCGCCGCCGGTGCCGACAACCGCCAGCTTGACGCGGCGCGGCTCGTATTCGTAAACCGGAATGCCCATGCGGGCACACTGCGCAATGATCGCGCCGCGCGCATGGGAAAGGATCAGCATCGTTTTCACGTTCTTCGCGTAAAAGACACCTTCAATGGCGACCGCCTGTGGCTCATGTTCTTGGATCAGCTTTTCGATGCTCTCCTGCAAGTGCAACAGGCAGGCTGACAAAGGTCGGCCCGCCGGATTTTTCACGGTGCCGAAATAGACCGGCATCAGACGCGACCCCACCGCATCCAGAACGCCCACGCCGGTTGAACGTAACGAGGTGTCGATACCGAGAACTCGGATGGGAGAGGACGGGGTTCGGGATGGTATCATGGTTTCGGCCTGTAGGATAATGCCCCAGCGCCACGCGCACGTGCGTGAACATGAATCACAGGGCGGTTCGTACTATCGCAGGTCTAGGGAAACGGGGCAAGAGTATTTCACGTCATTTCAGTAATTTAAGATGGTTTAAGGACGCTAGGTATTATATCCTGATGCGGTTGTGTTAGGCCAGAACTAGAAGGATAGATCATGATGAGAAATCGCAGGGAGTTTTTGAAGGGCGCGGTCTGCGCGGGTGGTGCCGCAGCCATGTTGGGGCAGACAGGCTGTACCACGTTTTCAGGGTTGACGGCGCAGCGGCGCAAGAGCATGGTTGGCTTCCGCGCTGAACCGTTGGAAAAAGTCCGCGTCGGTGTCATTGGTGTTGGACACCGCGGACCGGGCGCGGTCGGTCGGCTTTCGCGCATTCCCGGGGTCGAGGTCCGGGCGATCAGCGATCTGTTTGAAGACAGGGTGGCGAAGCAGATCAAGTCCTTGACCGATAAGGGTCTGCCTGCGCCGGAGGCTTACTTCGGCTCGCAGGACAGGTGGCGCGATTTGTGCGAATCCAACGAGATCGATTTGGTCTACATCTGCACGCCTTGGCTGTGGCATACGCCGATGGCGGTTTATGCGATGCAGTGCGGCAAACATGCGGCGGTCGAGGTGCCGGCCGCTATGACGCTGGAGCAGTGCTGGCTGCTGGTCAACACCTCAGAAGAGACACGCCGCCACTGCATGATGCTGGAAAACTGTTGCTACGGCTACAACGAGATGCTGGCCCTGAATCTCTGCCGGAAGGGAGTGTTGGGCGATCTGGTGCATGGCGAAGCCGCCTACATCCACGACCTGCGCATGAGCAAGTTGCGTGAGAATAACGAGAACGGCTACCAGGGTCAGTGGCGGCTTGAGTGGTCCAAGCAACACACCGGCAACCCATATCCGACGCACGGTCTCGGTCCGGTCTGCCAGTACATGGACATCAACCGCGGCGATCGCTTTGAGTACCTCACCTCGGTCAGCAGCAACCAGTTCGGCATCAGTCAGGCGGCTGCGGAGAAGTACGGCAAGGACAGTCCACAGGCTAAGATGCGCTATCGGCTGGGCGATATGAATAGCACGTTGATCCGCACCTACCGCGGGCGCACCATTCTGGTGCAGCACGACACCACCAGTCCGCGCCCCTACAGCCGCATCAATCTGATCTCCGGCACGCGCGGCATTCTGGCGGACTATCCATTGCGCGTGGCGCTCGCACCCAACACGCATAACTGGATGAAAGATAGCGAATTGGAAGAGCTGAAGGCCAAGTACGTGCATCCGCTCTGGGATAAGAAAGGCGAGGCGGCCAAGAAGGCGGGCGGCCACGGCGGCATGGACTTCCTGATGGACCTGCGTCTTTGCCACTGCCTGCAGAACGGGCTGCCGCTTGATATCGACGTGTATGACACGGCGTTATGGAGTTCGTTGGTCGAGTTGACCGAGCAGTCGGTCGAGCGCGGCGGCAAGCCGGTGGACGTGCCTGACTTCACGCGCGGTGCCTGGAAGGTCGCCGAGCCGCTTGGCATTGTTACAGTGTGAAGGTGGGGGACTGCATGAATCGCAGATCATTCCTCATGGCAGCGGGAGCTGCGTCGGTGGCGGGGAATTTCACACGGCGGGCAAAGGCGCAGACGCCTCCGCCCAGTGCCAAGCTCTGCCACGCCTGCATTGGCGTGGGCGGCATGATGGGCGGGGTCGATCTGAGTAACTTCATCTCGCATCCCCGCCTTCAGATCGTCGCGCTGTGCGACGTGGACAAGAACAACTTGGCCGTAGCCGCCGAGAAGGTCCCGGGTGCGCGGACCTACACGGACTGGCGCGAGTTGCTGGCGAAGGAGGGCGACGCGATCGACTCCGTCAGCGTCTCGACCCCGGACCACATGCACGCGCCGATCACCGTGTCGGCGCTTCGGGCGCGCAAGCACGTCTACTGCCAGAAGCCGCTCTGCCATGACGTCGCAGAGGCCATCACCATGATGCGTGAGGCCGAGAAGTCGGGATGTGTGACCCAACTCGGTACGCAGTACGCCTCCATGGTCGGCGACCGCATGGCCGTGCAGTACCTGCGGGAAGGCGCTCTGGGCGAGGTCAAGCGTATCATTCTCTTTCAGACCAGCGCGCCCGACCACACTGCACCGCGTCCGGCTCAGGGCTCGCCGGTGCCGCCCCATCTGATGTGGGATCTCTGGCTGGGCACCGCGCCGACGCGCGATTACGCCCCCCATATCTATCACCCGTGTATGTGGCGCGTCTGGCAGGATTTCGGCACGGGGCGGATGGGGGATAACCAGAGCCATCTGCTCGATTCGTCTTGGAAAGGGGTGGGGCTGACCGCGCCGTTGACCGTGAAGGCCGAGGTGGATGAGCGCTGGAAAAACGATGCTGCGCTACGTGCGGATACTTGGCCGCAGAGCAGACACGTAACCTGGACATTCCCCGGCAACAAAAAAACGGGCGGCAAGCCGATCACGGTGGAATGGTTCGACGGCGGGGGGAAACTGCCCGACGAGTGCTACACATACGCGAAAGAGATCGGACGGGACGCGCCCCCTGAATTTGGCTCGCTGGTGATCGGCTCGGAGGGGGCCATGTTCATGGAGCACGGCACCGCGCCGCGCCTGATTTCGGACGGGCGCTTGGACAACTATCCTAGACCGAAGCTGCCGGATCATCCCAGCCACTACCATCACTATGTGGACGCCTGCCTCGGTGAGGTGAAGACCGAATCGCACTTCATGCAGTCGGGTCCGATGAGTCTGGCGATCCTGTTGGGTAATTGTGCGGTGCGGCTTCCTGGCACGGAGTTACAGTGGGACGCCGCCAACATGAAGGTTACCAATGTCCCGGAGGCCAACAAACTGGTCAGGCGGACCTACCGCGAGGGCTGGAACATCCCTGGACTGGGATGAGCGAGCACCGAGGGGTTGACAAAATGGGGGCGGGTGTTGAGAATGTGACACCATCAATCACTGACGGAGGAGAGGGTATGCGAGATCGGGAAGAGTTGTTTTTGAAAGAGAACGGGCTGGACGTTGACGGGATTGACCGCGCAAAGCTTCTGGCCGCATTTGCCGAAGAAATGGATGCCGGTCTGGCCGGCAAGCCGTCGTCGTTGATGATGATTCCGTCGTTCATCTCCATCGACCGGCCGGTGAAGACGGGAACCCCCGTGGTGGTGCTGGATGCGGGAGGCACCAATCTGCGCGCTGCGGTGGTTACCATTGACGACGCAGGACAGGCGCAGATCGGATCGTTCTCAAAAGGCGCGATGCCGGGTACGCAGGGGGAGATCAGTGCAGAAGCTTTCTTTGATGCCTTTGCGGATTTTCTGATGCCGGTTATTACCGAGTCGGAGTCGATCGGTTTTTGTTTTTCCTATCCGGCAGAGATCACGCCGACCTGTGACGCGCGCCTGCTCCACTGGAGTAAGCAGATTGAGGTGCCCGAAGTGGTGGGGCAGATGATCGGTGCCGGTCTGTTGCGGCATCTGGCGCAGCGCGGATATGAGCGCCGCGTGGTGATTCTGAATGACACGGTGGCGACCCTGTTGGCGGGCAAGAGCGCAGGTATTGCCAAACCCTACTCGGCTTACGTGGGTTTTATTCTCGGTACCGGCACCAACACGGCTTACGTGGAACGGAATGACCGTATCACCAAGCGCACGGACCTGGACCCTGCGGGATCTATGGTGATCAATATCGAGTCGGGCAACTTCGGCCGCGTGCAGCAATCTGCCTTTGACAAGGCTCTGGGCGCACAGACGATTGACCCCGAGTATTACATCTTCGAAAAGATGATATCGGGTGCCTATCTGGGGTGGCTCGGCTTTATCGTGCTACGCGAAGCGGCGCAGGCCGGTCTGTTCTCGGCTGCCGCCGCAGATGAGTTGGAGCGGTGGGAGACACTGTCTAACAAACATCTCGATGACTTTTGCGGCGGCCGTCCTTTGGCGGACAACCCGTTTCTCGCGCCAGCCTTCAGCGAGGCGGACCGCGAGTCGGTGCGTCGTCTCTGCACGCCCGTGTACGCGCGCGCGGCGGTGCTGACTGCGGTGAACTTGGCCTCGGCAATCCTCAAGACCGGGGAGGGGCGCGATCCGGCGCGCCCGGTGTGCGTGAACGTGGACGGTTCCACCTATTACCGCACGTTGACGGCGGATTTCCAGCAGCGTGTTCAGCGCGAACTGGCCGCCTTGCTCACGCCGCGCGGTATCGCTTACGAACTGATCCGTGTGGACGACTCGCCGGTGATTGGTGCGGCGGTCGCCGGTCTTATGTGACTCTCGCTTAGTTGAGGAGCAACACGGTACCGCCGTTACCGCGCCGCACGATCAGCAGGCCCGTGCCGGAGAAGCGGGTGGCGTCTGTACGCTGTGCGCCACTGCCCGGTGCGCCGTATGTGCCGCCGGGCCGCTGTTTGTCCCCGAACCAGAGGGTGTCGACCGTAACGTTCACGTTGTTCGGGAGGTCGATCACGCCCGTGCCGTTCTCCGCGAAGGTGACGGCCGCGTCGCTGCAGAGGGCGGTGTTGTTGGAGAGCGAGAGCGTGCCACCCGCCACGATGACCTGAACGGCATCGGGCCCGAAGCTGCCGGTCGCGGTGACGGCGAGCACGCCGTTGCTGACGATCACGGCGCCGGAAAGGGCGTTGGTCTGACCGAGGGCGAACGTGCCGCTGCCGTCCTTGATGAAGGTGAGCGGTCCGCTCATGATGCTGCCGACGCGCGTGTAGCTGCTGGCGATGTCGCCGTTCACGATCAGTGTGGAGGGTACGGCGCAGAGGATCCGCTGGTAACCCTCGTTCGGTGTGCCGTTGAAGCCGTCCCAGTGCAGGTCGATGATACGTCTGAGCGCGAGCGTATGGCCGTTGAGATCCAACGTGGCCTTGTTGCCGGTGTTTTCGTATCCTTTGCCGATGTTCATCGGGGGCGGCGTCGCGAAAGCCGCGTCGGTCTCAAGCCGGATGTTGCCCTCAAGGAAACCGACACCGGCCACTGTGTTGTCCGATGAGCGGATGACCAACGTCCCTTTGTCGTCGCGATTGAAATTTGCCGTGGGCATCGCGAAACGGCTATTCAAAATGGTGATCCCTCCATCGCGGAAAGAGGTAGTCACCGTGCCGGCGTTGGTGATGACGGTGCGTCCGAGCGAGCCGAGTGTGAAGGTGCTGCCGCCAGCACTGCCGATCTGCAACTGGCCGTCCGAGGCGATCAGGATATCACCGTCCCAGCAGGCAGTGCTGCCGCTGGTCGTCCACAGGCCCGCGCGCCGTCCGCTACCGCCAGTGACGGTCAGGAGTTCGTCGGTTATGGTGACGCCGTCGGCGATCTTCAAGTGGTTGTAGCCGCCCGCCGTCCCGCCGCGCAGCACGGTGCCACCTACCGTCGAGCCGAGCGCGCGGTCACTGTAAAGCGTGAAGGTCTTGGTCTGTTCTGCATAGCCGAACGTCGCGGTACCGTCAAACGTGTTGGTGCCGCGCAGGTCGGCCGAACTGCCGAGCGTAATGTCGCCGGGGCCCTCGATGATCGCCGTTGCCGATTGGGAGAAGGTGCCCGCACCGGGGCGTACGGTGATCTCTGTGCCGATGGCGAGCGTGCCTTCCAGTGTCAGTGCGCCGCCGCCTTCATACGTGCTGCCGACGATCTGCCCGACGGTCAGCGTGTTGTACTGATGCCGCCCCTTGAGCGTCAGTGCGGCGGCGCCGAGTTTGACCACATCGTGCGCGGCGAGTGTGTGGACATCGGCGTCCAGCGTGTAGGCGTTGTTGGTCGCGGCCAGCGTCACGTCGTGCGGTGCCACATCCGTCGCGAGCAACACCGGTACGGAGGCGACACCACTGTCGTCGAACAGCACATCGGTGCCGTCACTGAAAAGTGCGTCCGCGGGCAGCCAGTTGCCGGACGTGAAGTCCCAGGTATTGGCGGCGGCGTTGCCCTGCCAAGTCATGCGCGGCACGGTGCCCGAACCGGTCACTTCCAGCGTTACGGCGGTTGCACCGATCGTCAAGGTGGCGTTGGGGTAGGCGACCGTCAGGGCGAGGGTGCCGTCGCCGCTGTAGGAGGGATAGGTGATGAGCGGGTAGCTGCCGGGGGGCAGTCCGCTCTCGGGCAGGGTGAGGGTCAGGGTACCCGCGCCGAGAAGCGCAAGCGGTCCGCCCAGCGCGAGACAGTCGGAAACACCATCGGCCGGGGCGCGCAGGTCGAAGCTCATTGTGACCGAGTCAAGCGTCACGCCTGCCGCATGCGCGAGCGTGAGGGTGCCGTACCCGTTGCCGGCGAGCGTCAGCCCGACACCGGATGCTAAAGAGACAGCGCTGTAGACGGTGCCGGTGCCGCCGAGGGCCGCGCCGGTAGAGACGGAAAGCGTAGGGCTCGCGTTCGTGGGGCTGTTGATCAGTAGCGTGCCGGCGCTCACGGTGGTGGACCCAGTGAAGGTGTTGGTGGCCGTCAAGATCAGCGTGCCGAAGTCGGTCTTCTTGAACGGTCCCTCGCCGCCGATCAGGCAGTCGATGGTCACGGTGGCGTCTCTGGCAATTTCAAAGCAGCCGCCGGGATAGATGTGCGATTTTGGGTTGTTCTCGTTGTTGAGCCAGATGCCGCGGTTGGGATCGTCGAGCGTCAGGGTGTTCTGGGCGCGCAGGACCGAGCCGTTCAGCGTCAGTTGTTGGGGATTCCACGTCGGCGGGTTGCCGCCTAGATTGTTTTCGTCATAGATCGAGAACTTGCCGGTTCCGATCATCGTGATGGGGCCGGTGAAGGCGGTGTTGTCAGCCTGCAACAAAATCTCTTTCATATCACCTGTGGGGCGCGGGATGAAAAGTTTTAGTGCGCCACTGCCCGTGAGCGGGGCGAAAATTTGGAGAATACGGCGGTCTTCCTCATGGCCAGTACCAAAGGTCGCTGTCGCGTCCTCCGGGATGGTGATGGCACCGTAGACTTTTGCGGTGGTGTGGCCCGTACCATTGTTGATTGCTCCACGCAGGATCATGGCGGGAACCGTGATCGAACCATTGTTGGGACCTTTGCAGAGGATGTTGCCGGTGACGGTCAACAGGTCACCCGCGAAGGTATGGCTGCTGCCCGAGGGCGGCGTGCGCAACTGGTGGTTGGCCACATAGGTGTGACCGGCTTTGGGCGCTTGCCCGTCATCCCACTGTCCGCCGGTATTAAACGACGAGGTGTTCATCGGGTCACTGGTCTTCATGGTGTGTTCGGTCGACTGGGCCAAACTCACGCAGGGGAGAGCGGCTATGATGACAAGCATGTGAAGCAATGGGCGGATCGTTCTCATGGCAGTTGCTCCTTTTCTGTTTCTGTTTCGTATCGTATGACGGCGAAAAATAATGAGGTCTTGCAAAACCCTTCGTGGCATGGGCGTCCCGCCCATGAAACACGGGCAAGATGCCCGTGCCACACCCATGAAACACGGGCAAGATGCCCGTGCCACACCTACACCTGCAAGCAAAGGGTCTGGCAGGAGCCTCTAATGCCATGCCAGTAGTAATACCTTACGCCGCGCGCGATTGTCCAGCCGGGAAACGGCGGGTAGCAATCGATTTCACGTTATTGCGGCGAACCGGATTTTTTGCGATACTGTGTCTGATTTCACGTTCCGGAGGGGAACGGTCACGGACTACAAAAAGAGGAAGATATCATGATGCAGTTTTCTCGCCGCGATTTCATCAAGGCCGGTGCCGCTAGTCTGGCGCTCACCGCGCCGGTGTTGTCTCAAGCCGCCGCATCGGCCGGTAAAAAGGCTAAGATACGGACCGGTGTGCAGCTCTATTCTGTACGCAAGCTGTGTGAAAAGGATCTGATCGGCACACTTAGGGCGATCAAGGAGATGGGCTACGCGGGCGTCGAGTTCGCGGGCTACTACGGCAAGAGCGCCAAAGAGTTGAAGCAGATCCTGTCTGACCTCGGTCTGGTCGCCTGCGGTACCCACACGGGGCTCGACTCGATCAAGCCGAACAATATCGCCAAGACCATCGAGTTCAATCAGGAGATCGGTAACAAGTACTTGATCGTGCCGGGCATGAACGCCAAGGACGCTCAAGGCTGGATCGATTTCGCGAAGATCTTCTCGGAGGCCGCAGTGACCGCCAAAGCGGCTGGCATGTTTGTCGGCTATCACAACCACCAGCACGAGTTCAAAGACAAGTTTGACGGCCGCTGCAAGTGGGACATCTTTTTCAGTCATGCATCGCCGGATGTCTGCCAGCAACTGGACGTCGGCCATGTGGTCTCGGCCGGTGAAGATCCGGTTTACTGGCTCAAGAAGTTTCCGAACCGTTCACGCACGCTGCACGCGAAGGAGATCTACCCCGGTCCCGGTATTCTGGGCCAGGTGCCGGAAGGCAAGCAGGGCGTGAAGTGGGACGAGGTCTTCGCGGCCGCCGAGGCGGATGTGACCGAGTGGTACATTGTGGAAAGCGAGGCGGACCCGAATACGCTCAACAACATTCGCGGCTGCATCGAGTTTCTCAAGGCCAAGGGCCGCGCCTAAGGTGCAGTTGCCTTACGGCTGAAAGAGCGGCACCAATTCCGGTGCCGCCAGCACGCGCCCGAGCGCGGGCCGCAACGGTGTTAGATCCGCTGCGCGCACTGCGGCGGGCGCGTGGCTTTTGTAGGCCGCGCCCCACACGTCGTAGGCTGCCGCGCGTTCATCAGCCGACAGAAACTTCCAGATGCTTTCCAGCAACCTGAGATAGTCGTAGAGTGACTGCTGTTCGACGGAGAGTCCCGGCGCTGCTCCGTATTCAAAGTCTACGAAGAGCAGTGCGCCCGAGGTACGGTCGCGCAGGATGTTCGAAAGGCTCATGTCCATGTGCGTCAATCCGGCAGCGTGCAGGCGGGCAATAGCCGGTAGCGCCTCGACCGCGAGCGTCAGGTGCGACTTTCCATCGCGCTCGGCCTCCTGAACCAGCGGCTGGGCGTCGCAGTAACCGCTAATCATGCCACGCGCGCCGCGCCACAGCGGCGGCGGCGTGAGTCCGGACGGGGCGCCGCGCGTATACGCCTGCCATTCGCGCTCCAACTTTTCCGCGAACGGCAGCGACACGAACGGCAGGCCCGCCGCAACCGGTGCCGAGGGCGCGCATGCGGGGTCATCCATGCGTAGGTAGCCGACCGGACGTCCTGCGCGTAGGATCTGGCAGACCACATCGCGCCCGCGCCCGCCGGCCATGCGCCATGTGACCGTTCCACCGAAGAGCCGTTCCGCCACCGGCCGGTAGTCGGCTTCCAGGCGCGCCTGCGCCGCACGCCATGCACGCCGCCGCCGCCACCATCTTTTCAGTGCCCGCATGATGCTCCTTGTTACGGTTGGTCGATCCGTGCCGACGTTTGCGGCGCGAGACAGGATGCGCCTTGCAGCAACGCGAGAACCGAAATCGCATGCCGCTGCAGGTAGGTGCGTTCCGTGAATGTGGCGATTGCTTCTATCACGCGTGTACGCCAGAGGCGTGTCGGTTCATCGCCCATGCGCGTGGCTGCCATCAACCACCACTCAGCACCGAACGAGGTGCGCGGTCCCGTTCTCACGGTGAAATCGCGGCAGACCGTCTCCCAGCATGCGATACGCGGTTCGATAAAAGCGAGGCCGTAGAGTTGCGCCAGCCCTTCCGGATAGTGCTCGTCGCTCGCTTTGGCATGCGACTCATTGGCGAACAGGGCATGACTGTAGCGCCGCCGTTCCGGCAACCAGAATGAGTCCAACGCACGTCCAAGGCGCTCCGCCCGCTCGCGTGCGTCACGTGCCTCTTCCGCCCGTCCGGACGCAACAAAGAGCCTTTCAGCGGCCAGCAGGCCGGCCCTGACCTCAATGTTGTCCATCAGATACTTCACGCGATAATCAGGCTTGGCCCAGGTCAGGCCATCCGTCGGGTCGGTCACGCTCACGACACAGGCGAACGCGCGGCGGGCGACTTCGATATGCGCTACCGTGAGGGTGCCCCCGGCTTGACGGAAACGGTCAGCGACCAGCAGGCAAAGGGCGGCCGCGCTGTCCCAAGCATCGACCTTGTCGGTCTCGCGATAAGTGCTGAGCGTGCCCTCGAAGTCGTTCCAATAACCTGCGGCGTTCTGATGCGCGACGCACCAGTTCAGCCAGCGCCCGGCGCGTGCAAGGTCGTCGGCCGGACCGCCCGCTTCGACGTTCGCCAGCAGGGCCAGCGCGGCGAGGTGGGAGAAGTAGGGCACGATCCAGACCGGTGCGTCGGGGCGGCCCTGCGGGCTGACCTGCGCGAATGCGCCGTCCGCAAGTTGGCAGGCGCGGATGTGTTGCAGGCAACGGTCAACCGCCGGGCGCGCCGCAGCATTCGACGCGCGGTCGTCGGCCTGCATCGCGCCGACGCCTGCGACGCAGAGTGCCAGACATAGAACGGCGGTTTTCATGACATCAACCCTGAAGCTTTTTCGCTGCGCAGATCTGCGCAGTGCTAGACCCAACGCAACGTCAGGGCACCCCACGTCAAGCCCGCGCCGAAGGCGACCAGTACCAGTACGTCGCCCTTTTTGACGCGGCCTTGTTCCAGTGCTTCGCAGAGTGCGATCGGGATCGTGGCGGCCGAGGTGTTACCGTAGTCGGCGATGTTGACGAAGACCTTTTCGGAGGGCAAGTCGAGTCGTCTGGCTACGGCATCAATGATGCGGGTGTTGGCTTGGTGGGCAATCATCAGCGAAATATCGTTTGAGCTGAGCCCGGCGCGATCGAGCGCACACACGGCACACTCCGACATGTTACGCACTGCCTGCTTGAAGACTTCGTTGCCCTGCATGGTGATGTAGCGTCCCGGCACGTCTGGATTGGGGCGGACGCCGCTATTGGCGATCTCCAGCAGATCGGTCAGGTTGCCATCGCCACCCAGCTTTGCAGAAAGCACGCCTTCGGTGTCGGACGCATGCACGCTGAACACGGCGGCACCCGCGCCATCGCCGAACAGGATGCAAGTGTCGCGGTCCTTCCAGTTGACGATCGCGCTGTTCACCTCGGCACCGATGACCAAAACGTGCTTCGCCAGACCGGAGCGGATCATGCCCCAGGCGAGATTCGCGCCGTAGACGAAGCCGGTGCAGGCGGCACTGATGTCTAACACGCCCGCATGGAGTGCGCCTATGGCCTTTTGCACCAGGCAGGCTACCGACGGGTAGATCGTGTCGGGCGTGGAGGTGGCGACCAGAATCAGGTCGATCTGGTCGGCTGCGATACCCGACTGGGCCAAGGCCGCTGCGGCCGCTCGCGCGGCGAGGTCGGAGGCGTATTCGCCCGGCGCGGCGATGCGTCGCTCGCGGATACCTACACGTTGTCTGATCCAGGCGTCGCTGGTCTCGACCATTTTCTCAAGGTCGGCGTTGGTCAGTCGTTTTTCGGGCAACGCCTTACCGACACCGGTTATTTTTGCTGTCAATGTACGCTCACTCATGCGCGTGTCCACTGGTTTCGTCTTTGATCAAAAGAAGGTCAGAGTATATAATATTCTGCCGCTCGCAACAATAGAGGATACACGCGGAGGACGAGAGGAGTAAGTGATGATGAAACGAGCGCGGATGGTCGTGATGGGGCTGTTGCTGGTGCAGACACTGTTGGCTGGGGCCGACCGTTTGGCACGGGTCGACGCCGAAGGCGTGTTGCGCTGGACTGACACCGGCGACGAGGTCGCGTTGCTGGGCGTCAACTACTATACGCCGTTTACCATAGATCATGCGGCACTCAAGCGCTTGGGCCTCGACCATCGGCAGGTCATGCGCGATGACGTGGCCCATTTCCGCCGTCTGGGTTTGGGCTGCATCCGTGTCCACTGCTTTGAGCGCCAGTTCAGCGACCGCGAGGGTAACCTGCTCGACAACGAGCATCTGGCGTTGTTGGATGAGTTGATCGACGTCTGCCGCGAGCAGGGGCTCTACACCGTGCTCACGCCGATCGCTTGGTGGGGCGGCGGCGTCTGGACCGAACGCACGCAGGGCTTCTCGGATTTCCACACGATGCGCGAACTGACTGCCGACCGCGCCACCTGGCCGGCCCAAGCCCGTTTCCTCAAGCAGTTCGCCGAGCACGTCAACCGCATCACCGGACGCCGCTACGCCGACGATCCTTGTGTACTCGCCTTTGAGTGCATCAACGAGCCGCTCTATCCGAAGGGTACGCCGGACACTCTGGTGACCGATTACATCAACACGCTGGCGGATGCCCTGCGTGCGAGCGGCACGACCAAGCCGATTTATTACAACTCGTGGCAGGGGCGCAACGCTGCTGCCGGTGCCTCGCGTGTCGATGGCGTCACCTGCGCCATCTATCCCACGGGGTTGGTCGCGGGATATGAGTTGGAAGGCCCGCAGCTCGGTCGCGTCCGTGCGACTTCGCTCCAACCCGACGCCTCGATCGCGCGCAAGTCGCGCATGGTCTACGAGTTCGACGCCGCCGACATGAACGGTTCCTACATGTTCCCGGCCATGGCCCTCCTGTTCCGCTCCGAAGGGGTACAGGTCGCCTCGCAGTTTCAATACGACCCCATGCCGCTGGCGGATGTGAACCGCAACTGGCAGACCCACCACCTGAATCTGGTTTACACGCCGAACAAAGCGATTTCGCTGGCTATCGCCGCCGAGGTCTTTGCCCGCGTACCGCGCGGCGCGTCGTTCACGCCGGCCGATACCGAGATGCGCTTCCCGCCGTTCCGTGTCTCGGCGACAGAAAACCTTTCGGAACTGGTGACCGAGACGCGCTATCTCCACAGCAATGCCACGCGCACGCCGCCGCCCGCCCCGGAGCGGCTGGAACGGGTGTGGGGCTGCGGCATTTCGCCACTGGTTACGTCGTGCGGCAGCGGAGCCTATTTCCTGGATCGTGCGGAGTCCGGCGTCTGGCGCTTGCAACTTTATCCCGATGTCTTCACCGTAGCCGATCCCTTCACCGGTACATCGGAACCCAAGGTGCGGGTGTTGCCGGGGCGTCCCGTTATGACGCTACGCCTGCCGGATCTAGGAACGCGCTTTGCCGTACGGGCGTTCGCCGACGGCCGTGTCGGGGAGCGCCTCGCGACCGCGCGGGACGGCACATTCGAGGTCGCTCCGGGCGACTATCTGCTGACTCGTGACGAGGCCGCACCCTCCGCCGCGAGTGTGAGCCGCGCGGCGGTGCTGGCACCGCGTTGGGTCGCGCCGCCGCCCGCTCCCGAAATTGTCGAGCCGTTGCTGCGTGCAACCGCGCGGTCGCAGTGGCGTGCCGGTCTGCCGCTGGAACTGCACGCCGAAGCCGCGCTCGCCACCCAGGTCACGGCGCGGCTGGTGTCGACGGGCGGTCGGTGCATGGAAGTGGCGTTGGCGCGCGCGGAACAGCCGACACGCACATCCGGCCGTTTTACCGGTACGGTGCCGGGGGAAGCGCTCACGCCCGGCGTATGGAACCTCACCTTCCGTGCATCTGGCGCGGGCGGCGTGGCCGAATATCCGCGTGCCGCGACTGCCGGCGCGAAGTGGTCCCCGGCGGAACCGTCGCGGACGGCGGCGCTTATCCAACTGCCGGAGGCACCGCCACGTGCCATCGTTAACGGTACCGGCGAGACATCGGTTACGTGCATTCAAGACGGTGCGCGGCGCGCGTTGCGGTTGAGCGTCGCGGACGTAGGGACCGACCGGGCCGCCGCAGGTTATGTGCTGCCATTCGTGGCGGATGCCGCCACGCTCCGACCGGCAGAACGTAACGGCGCGCCCGATCCACTGGGGTGGGGCTTACGTGTCGTCGCGCGCGGCGGCGCGCCCGGTGCGCGGGTTGAGTTGGGTTTCCGCATGAAGAACAGCCAAGGGCTGGGCTGTAACCTGCGCGTCGGCAACGGCTGGAGCGAGACGATCGTCCCGGCTGCTGAACTGATCCCGTTGTGGGGGTTGCCCGCGCGCGATGCCTTCCGCTGGAGCGAGGTCGAACGCCTGAGTGTGTTGACCGGTGCGTGGCTGTTCCCCGAGGGGACGTCGACGAATGGCGTGAGCATTGATCTCGCCGTGCTGGAGTGGGTGGCGCTGACGCCGGCGTTACGCTTGGACGCAGTGGCCGGCGACGGTGCTTGGAGTCTGTTCGACACTACCGCTTGGTTGCGCGTACCGCTTTGGCAGGCACCCTTGCGGCGCTGGGGGCTGAGCGATGATGAGGGGCGTCCTGCGGTGCATTTGGGTGCGGAACGGTTCGACGGCGAACGCGACAGCCTGTCGCTGCGCGTGCCGTGCGATGGCCGCACCTGCGCACGGCTGTGGC
>Ga0116190_1001908_pt1 | contig 17271 bp, 18 predicted proteins | sample AD_JPNTR4_MetaG_FD_89808 | JGI IMG/M metagenome (GOLD analysis project Ga0116190, IMG submission 89808) | Active sludge microbial communities of municipal wastewater-treating anaerobic digesters from Japan - AD_JPNTR4_MetaG | ecosystem: Engineered > Bioreactor > Anaerobic > Digestate | place...
TGAAAAACCTCCAAGCCATCAAGTGGCAAACAAATGAGACAGGTGCACAGCTATTACATTGTAGCCTAGAAAGGAGAGAAGTTATTCAGTCATCAAACTAGGCTTAACTGAATAATACGTACTTATATGATAAAAGCCAACGAAACATTATTCATCTCACCAAACTTTAAAAATATTTTAACTCGTGGAAATAAGTATGAAGACTATGTCTTAGATTTGATGAATTTATCAAATATTATATTCCCTAGCAAATATGAGAAAGTTAAAAAACAAGATAATGGGGAACCGGATTTTGTGGATTCGAAAGATGGTACTAAATACGATGCCAAACTTGTGGTCTCCGAATTTCAATGCCAGCAATTATGTGGCAAAAACAATGTCGCTGATTATGTTAAAGAGATTTCTAAACAAAATAATGAAATCTACGATTTGATTGTAAATGAACAAAGTGCTGATTACGAATTACTAGATTTGATGAAAAAACAATTGCTCAAGAAAAGCACCGCCAATAAAAACATTGTGTTCTTCTTTACGTTCCCAATTGGTTCTCATGTTACAACTAGTATTACCGCGCATCTATTACCAAATTATATGACAATATTATTATCAGGTCTGAAAGATGTTGCTAATGGTCGCGAAATCTATGCAATATGTCCAACAATTGATGGCCATTACGAAATAAGAAAAGCAAGTGACCCATCACTCCCTGAATTCATCAGATATTCTAAATTAGATAAATATTTTAAGTGGTCTTTTACGAGATAATTACTCCAAATTGAGTAGTAAAGACTGACTTTCTGATCTTATATTCAATTGATGATTTAAAGAATAATTCTGGACGTAGTGGTGGATTAGTTAATTCTCCATCACCGATAACAAAATATATTAATCCTTTATCTACGATTACCGCTTTTGAAAAGACTGATTTAAAGTCGATATTTTCAACATCATCAAAGTCATCTGGAATCGCTTTTAGTTTGTTGATTAACTCCTTTGCTCTTTCCGATGGAGTTTTAGTGGTAACACTGTTTTGAAGGTCAGCTCTTTCCTTAGTTAATTCGCCGATCTTATTAAGCGTTTCTTTTTGAAGAGAGGTGAAATAGTCATCGTGATAATCTTTGATGTCATTATATTTAGCTCTTAATGATTCAATTTGATTATCTAGAGCCTTGATATTCTCAATTATGGGTTCTTGCTTATCTTTATTGAATTTATCAATTAGAAGCTCGTTTAATGACGGAATATTGGCTTTTAATATCTTAATCTGCTTTGTGAGTATTTGTTTAAAGACATCGAGTGGATAGTTCTCACTTTTACAGAGCTTGTATTGGTGATTGGAATAACACATTAAATGCTTATGGGTAGGCTGGCCATTATAGTGATTTGTTTTAACGATATAGTTTCTTCCACAGTAAGGACATACAATCCAACCAACAAATTCATATCTAATACGCACCTGCCCCATATTTTGTCTAGCATAGCTATGCACATTATATTTTTCGCCAGCGACTCTAAATTTCTCTTGAACTGCATCCCAAGTGGCTCTATCAATAATCCCTTGATGGCCATTCTTAATATAGCATTGGTCTCTTTGACCACGATTATAGACTCTCTTTTTGGTCAGAGGATCTTCACTATATCGTTTAACGAGAAGACAGTCTCCAACATATTTTTCATTCTTGAGGATGTATCTAACACTTGTAATGCTCCATGATACAAAACCTCTTTTATTTTTAATTCCGTTCTTAGTTAGATAATCAACAATTGCGGTAACGCCCATGTCATCTAGATATAAAGCGTAGATAAGCCTAACCACTTTAGCTTCTTCTTCATTAATGATTACTTTCTTGTTTTCGTCAAAACCAAAGCCAAGCAACCTATTAGCGTCTATATAGTATCTTCCAGCTTTTCTATCAACGTCCAATCTCCATTTCTGGTTTTGCGAGACACTGATGGCTTCTTCTTCAGCAAATTGGGCGTATAGAGTAATCATCTGGTCACATTTAACATCAAGAGATGATGTGTTTTGTTGTTCAAAGAATATCTCAACTCCAATCTTTCTCAACTCCTTAACCGTTTCTAATAAATTGATTAAGTTTCTTGAGAATCTAGATACTGATTTAACAAGGATAATGTCTATTAACCCCGCCTTAGCATCATTAACCATTTTGATAAAACCTTTTCTCTTAGAAATGGTGGTGCCACTAACGCCATCATCATAATAAATCCCTGCAAAATCCCAGTTATTGTTCTGAATAATGGCTCTTGTATAGAAATCTATTTGTTCATTTAAAGATGCTTCCATTAAATCTTTATCAGAAGAAACTCTAGCATAGGCAGCTACCTTTAATCTTTCTCCTGGAATAACTTTATGTAATGTATTAATCATTAGTTTTTCCTCCTAACTTTGTGACATCAAATTGAAGCGTGGAGTTAACTCCTACCACGCTGTCGGAATATATTGGCTTTATTTCTAATAAGGCATCGATAGTGGTTCCATCAATAGTGACTGGTCCATCGCTGATAATAAATCTGACTGAATTGTCTTTTCTTCTAATCGCTCCTCTAATAAAGGAACTCAATACCTCGTGGGATATGGTTCCAGTAGCGATATATTCACAGATCTTTCTATTGATTTGATATCGTTTGTTTTCTTCGCAGATTGATTGTCGAAGTTTAACAATCTCTTCTTTATAGAAGTTGACATTTTCTTTTAGGACATTGAATTCAGACTGATATTTTGTAATGTCTTTTTCACTCATCTGAAGTTTGATTAAAGTTCTCATTTTTTCTTCAGAGTCAGTGATTAAACCTCTAAAGCCTTCCATCTTATCTAGAATTGCACCAACTGCAGATTGATACGACTCAGTAATTGTTGAATCTAAATCTTTAGGAGGCTCATAGAACTTATGGAAGATTCTTGTTATAGCGGTGTTGACTAATTCAAAATCAACAACCGAGTTTGCATCACACTTAACAAAGTTGATAGACGACTTATAAGTAACCTTGCAGGTATAGATTCTCCTTGCGTATTTTTTACCAGGATGAAGAGTGATTGCTTTCATCGGTCTAAGACAATGCTCGCAGTAGAAGATACCAGCAAGTAAATTGACACTTGGTTTATTGTTTAACTTGGTGTCATATCTAGACCTTTTAATCATCTGGATTTCATTAAACTTTTCTCTATCGATGATGGCCTGATGATGATTTTTGAATACGTATTTTTCTTCAATACCATCATTCTTAACTGCTCGGTGGTCTAAGAAATCTACAACAACTGTTTTCTGCATAGTAAAATCACCAACATATTTTTCGTTAGTGATAATGGCTTCAACATCATACATTTTCCATTCATCATGACCGCATCCAGTTTTATAACCAGCTTCAGTCATTATCTTGGCAATTTCTCGATATTTGTAACCAGCGGCATATAGATTAAATATTTTAATAACAATGTCTTTGGTGGATTCATCAACGATGATATTACCTAAATCATCTTCTTTATAACCTAGAGTAGTGGATACATTCATTTTTCTTTGTCCCTTTGCCATTCTTTTTCTAACACCCCATTTCACGTTTTCCGAAATGGATTTAGATTCTTCTTGAGCAAATGATGCAAATATGGTGAGCATCATATCGACCTTAGTGTCATTTGTGGATATGTTTTCTTTATCAAAGAAGACTTCCACGTTTTTCTTTCTAAGTTCACGAACAGTCTTAAGACAATCCACTGTATTTCTGGCAAATCTTGAAATAGATTTAACTAATATCAAATCAATCTTTCCATGAAGAGCGTCATGTATCATTTCTTGGAATCCCTTTCTTTTCTTAATCGAGGTTCCAGATAAGCCTTCATCCGAATATAGCTTTACGAATTCCCAGTTAGGATTTCTTGAAATGCGATTCTGATATTCTTCTAACTGTGCGTTAAACGAATTCTTTTGATCTTCTAAATCAGTAGAAACGCGAGCGTATGCGGCTACTCTTCTTTTAATAGAGGCATCGCTATTGATATTGATCGTATAGATCTCTTTCTTTGGTATAACTGTGATAGTGGTATTACTTTCCATTACGTATATCTCCTTACCATATATTTGCGTACTTACTTGATTATATCAAGTAATATAGTTACTGAAACAATCCCAACTTAAAAGGTTAAAAGTCCCAGCTTTTTCCTTAAAGAAATAATCATAAAATACCACTCATCAAAGTTAATAATTCCTTCTTTAAACAATCTATCTATTAGAGGTTTGGCAAGTTGCCATTCTTTTTCTTTTTCCTTAAGCATAAAAAAGTCTCCTCAGTGTTTTCACTAAGAAGACGTTTGACCGGAATGGCCTTTGCTTTGTGTCCGCTTTTAGTATAGATGAGGAGGCTTTTAGATAATAGGTGATAGAAGTGCGCTAAAAATCAATGACTGCTTTATGAATAACGAATTTCACCATTTGTTGGAGTTTTGATAAACGGCAAGTGAAGGTTTCTCCATCCTTTGTATATGTATAGTTGATAGCGCTTGAATAATCTCTATCAGAGTCTTTTCCTTTTAAAGGTTCAACATAAGAGAAGTATTCAATAGTGGAGTCACCAACTTTTTCTTGTATACAGACAGCCGCTTTTTTGGTGGTGCCTAAAGAGATCGCTTCCGATCCCTCGGTGATAAAAAGGATGGTGTCTTTTGGAAGACCTAGCTCATAGATTGGTTTCTTGTATCTAATGATAATCAATTGATCGGCGATATCTTTTAGATTTCTATCGAGTGCATATGTGGTGGATGTAGGCACATATGTCTTCTTTTTATAATCAAAATCATATAGATAGGCTTCTTTTCCGATATAGCCTAACTTTAATTCTCTCTTCTTTCTCTTTAAAAGAAGGTCTAGAGATACATTCAATATTTCTGATATTTCAACTGCTTTGGAAGCAGGAATATCGATTTGCCCTGATGAATATTTGCTTAAGGTGGCTTTATTAACTCCAAGAAGTCCTGATAAGGTACTTGCTTTTATCTTACGAATCTTGCGATATTTTTCGATTTCAACACCATGATATAAGTCGGTGCCTCTTTTTGGCTTTGCTATGTTTTCAACAATAACTGAGAGATTAATAGCGGAAAGAACCTTAGCAACATTTCTTCCCGTCTCATTCAAACCACTTATTACTTCTGGTAGTGAATCAGGTATATTTGGTTCAGGAATATTTATTTCCGTGAGAGGTCTTAACGCTAATAATAGTTGTTCTTTTTGTTCATCAGTTAATGAATCATATTGCTTTTGAATAATCGGATGTACTTTTTCTTCCATAATTTAACCACCTTAAAAGACATTTTATTTATAAAAAGACATAAATTCAACGTCTCAGGCAACAAAATTGTAACTATGATTTTGTAATAAAATTTGATATATGCTTTGCATATAAATTTAAAATTGTTTCCTTAAAAGCAAACAAAAAATTATTTCAAAGGTTACATATTATAAATTGCCACTTCCTAAATTATTATAGATTTGCGAGGCGAAAACCTCACACAACTTAATTAACGGCAGAACCGTAGAAAGGAGCAGCACTATGAAATACTATCAAATCCGTATGTATTTAGTTAACGCCAGACAGAAGCTTGGTTATTCACAATACCGTGTTGCTTCTGAAATGGGGGTGTGCCATCAACACTACAATCGCATAGAAAATGGCGTTATTGGAAAAGATATCCAATTTAGAACCATCTATGCATTGTCAGTTGTCTTAGAAATTCCTTTCAATGTCATCTGTGAAAAGGAAGTCGACTACCAAAGACAATTGGTAAACGATGATGACGATTAGAGCGGATGGGCTCTAATGTTGACCTGAATAATGAATTGCTTTGTGTCCAAAAAAGAAGACGTTCATATTATTCATCTTAATCATTAGAGCTTCATCCCTAATTATGGGGAAGAACCCCAATGGAGATTAGATATATGAAATCTTTAAAAGTTAATAACGCGGAAAAGCTAAAAGCGTTATTGGAAAAAGGTGAGGCATTACCTTACAAGAAACTTGCCAAACGATTTGTGACAATCACAGTCGATCCCAACAAAAGCAGAAATTGTTTCTGCAACAAGAGTATCCGTCAAGGCTTAGTGGCTTTTGGTGAATATCTTGAAGCCAAGAAAGCCATCATGCCGTTAAAAGCTGACGTCATTGATTTTGTTTTTCAAAAGAAGAATGAAAGTGGTAGAACTCTTCAATGGTATTTTGGCGTTTGTATGGAATTCGTTCTATTCTGCCAAAAGAACTATTTTGCTTTATTTGATGGAATCTTGTTAGATACTGGCGCGACAAGAATAGTGGAAACAATCGACGGAAGTATCATTACTAAAGACGAAGTGATGTTTTTAAGCGAGGAGGATATTAAAAATGTTAAAGCATAGAAAACATTATCCTTACACACAAGAAGCTGTTGATTTCTATAGGAAGAAATATTTAAAGCAAGGACAACAAATTCCAGAAGAGATTTTTGAAAGAATGGTATATCAAGCTTTCTTACTATTCGGTGAATATCTTGAAGAAAATTGTATTCCAATTCCACTAGTGGAAGATATCGACGTCTTTGTTGTTTCTAGACAATACGAGTTCGGTGTATTCTCACATATCAACGATGATCAATTAGGTGTAATCATCGCTAGACTTAGTCTCTTCGTTGAATATTGCCAAGATAATAAAGACATCATTCTTGATGGAAGATTAATGGGAGAACCAGTCGCCAGATACCTTGTCATCAATAATGAAAGAGAAGTCATTTATCACGATTCTGTATTCATGAAAATCAGAGATAAATTTGGACCAGGAATCTTTAAAAGATAAATAGCATACTGCCTTCACCTATTCAAAACTAGATTAGATGATTTATCATCTAATTTGGAGAGTGGTGCTTTAAAATATTTAACCACTTTGCCATTAAGGCACCTCTCTCCATTTGTGGAGGTGCTATGGCTAAGAAACTCGATACATATCAAATGTGGGAAAAGACAGGTGTGCTAAAGTCCAAGCTTGATTATATCAAAGCGGCTTCAGCTACTTTCTACACGCAAAAAGAGATGTGTCGCGACTTAGGCATAACTGAACAGACATTTACACAACTTAAAAATAAACATAAAGAAATTCAACAAGCTATTTCTGAAGGTGAAGCTCTGCTTTTAAATGATTTGTTCTCCGCTCTTAAAAGAAAAGCAGTGGGATATAAAGAAAAAACAACTTCTAAAGCAATGAGAAAGAATCCTATCGGTGGAACTGAAACTAAAGTCACTGAAGATGAGAAGTATTATCCACCTGATTTTGAAGCTATCAAATATATCCTCGTGATGAAATTCGGTAAAGACTTCGATCCTAAGAAATACATGTATGAATATATGGATAAAAAGAATGAACCAGAGGAGTGGGCTAATGCTACTCCTATTGGTGCAGATGAAGATAATAAGGAGGATTAATTCCTATGAGAGATTTAATAATCGCTGTTGGACAAAGAGCCAATAGCAAAACCTGGAAGAATACCAGAATCACTTGGGAACAACTCTCCCAAAAATTAAGTGAAACAATTAGAACCTCTGAAACAGTAGAGGAGTATAAACACTTTGTTAAAGATGCTAAACAAGAAGCCAAAGATCATGGTGGTTTTGTGGGCGGCAAACTTAAGACTCCTCAAAGGCTTAAAAACAATGTGGAGTATAGAAGTTTAGTCACTTTGGATTTAGATGATGCCACTCCAGATTTCTTGAAATGGTTTGAAGAACACTTTGAATATACTTGTTGTCTATATTCCACTCATGGGCATAGAGATGACTCACCGAGATTTAGAATAATTATCCCTTTAAGCAGAGATGTAGAAGGCGATGAATATGTCGCAATATCTAGGTTGCTTGCTGATGAAATAGGTATCGAACAAGTAGATCCTGTTAGCTTCACAACTAATCAATTAATGTACTGGCCTTCAACACCAAGCGATGGTAATTACATTTATCGAAAAGTTGAGAAAAACCTATTAAATCCTGACTTTTTTCTAGCAAAATACCCAAATTGGAATGATTTAACTTCGCTTCCTAAAAAGGCAAAAGAGACTCATGTTAGTAGTGGTAAACCAGGAAGAAAACAAGCTGACCCATTAACTAAGGATGGCATAGTGGGTGTCTTCAATAGAGCCTACTCAATTAGTGAAGCCATCGACGTTTTCTTAAGTGATATTTATGAAGAAGCTGGTGGAAACCGCTACAAATATATTCCTTCAAGTAGTGTTGCGGGTGCGATTAATTATGATGATAAATTGTTTTATTCTCATCACGCTAATGACCCAGCGGTGGGGCAAACTCTAAGTGCCTTTAATCTTGTCCGTATTCATCTATTTGGCGATGATAAACCTTCCTTTAAAAAGATGGTGGACTTCGCTAGAAATGATGAAAAGGTCAAAAATTTAATCGCTGAAGAAAACATTAAATCGATTAAGGAAGACTTTGGTGATAACGAAGATTATTCTTGGATGAAACAATTAACCACTAATGATGATGGGTCGATTTGTAACGACGTTAACAACTTAGTAATTATTCTTAGAAATGATGAAAAGCTTAAAAATATCGCATATAACACTTTAGCTAAAACTGCTGAAGTAAGAGGCGAAGTCACATGGCAAAGAGCGACCTCTTCTAAATATTGGAGAGACCATGATGATTCTCAACTAAAAATCTATATTGCTAAGCACTATATCGACTTCAGTGATAGGAATTATGATAATGCCTTCAAAAAGGTGACCGAGGATAGATCGTTTAATCCAGTGAAAGAATATCTAGACAATCTTCCTAAATGGGATGGTGTTAAAAGAGTTGATGATTTATTTATTAAGAACTTAGCCGCTGATGATAATGACTACACTCGTGAAGTAACTAGAAAATGGTTTGCAGCTGCAGTTGCGCGTATCTATGAACCAGGAATCAAGTTTGATAACATCATTGTCTTAGATGGTAAGCAAGGCGTTGGTAAATCCACAATTATTAAGTCGCTAGTGGATGAGGACTTCTTCTCTGACTCATTACAGCTTTCTGATATGGAAGACTCAAAAAAGGCAGGAGAGAAAATCCAAGGCTTTTGGGTTATTGAGATTCAAGAACTTTCCGGTATGAAGAAAGCAGACATTGAAAAGGTGAAGTCATTTATCTCAACAACAGAAGACAAATATAGAGCTTCCTATGGAAAACATGTTGAAAGACATCCAAGACAGTGTATTATCTTCGCTACAGTTAATGGAGAACAAGGTTACCTAAGAGACTTAACTGGTAATAGGCGTTTCTGGATTATTAAGATTAATTCCACAAATGTTATTCCTAGTTTTAACTTTACTAAAGAGTTTAAAGACCAATTATGGGCGGAAGCTAAACACTATTATTTAAACGGTGAAGAACTTTATCTTAAGGGTGAGTTCCTTGACGCTGCTGCGGAATATCAAAATAATGCGATGGAAAAAGATGATCGTGTTGGCATAGTGGAGAAGTATCTTAATGAGCTCCTTCCTGATAACTGGGATGAACTCTCTATAGCGGATAGGCAGTATTACTTCAATAAAGAGTTTGATAGTAACTATGTCCCAGATAAGGCATTTGGTCCTGCTATCTATCAAAGAGAAGAAGTATGTCCTATGGAAATCTGGGTGGAATGCTTCAATAAAGATAAAGCTGACTTTGATAAAACGGAGTCAAATGCAATATCTCTAATCATGACTCAGATATCAGGATGGGAGAAAACAGGTAAATCAAAGGTCATGGGTCCTTATTCTAAACAGCGATACTACACTAGAAAAAAGTAGGAACAAGAACAACGGGAACAAGAAATATATAACAAAGCCAAAATGTGAATTTAATTCAGTAGAGATAATTAAAAACGCGTTTTAGTAGTTTATAGAAATTCTTGTTCTTTTTGTTCCTTGTTCTTTAGCAAAATGACTCCCCCCCGGTCTGCAAATACACAGTATTTGAGAGTACCGGTGGGCCCACCTCAAAAATACGCGAGGCCAATTTTTTCAAAAACGAAAAAATCGATTCTGGAAAAATATATTGGGCCCTTTTTTATTGTAAATAATAAAAATAACTGGTAATATATTTACACTGCGATAACAAAATACATTAATGTATCATCGTAGAGGCTTAGCGCTGTTGTTCTATCGAAATTAAATACCATGAAAAAAAGTCAAAAAGCATACTTACCGTTCAAAAGGTTAATAGGCATCTTTGGTTCCTTAGTTGGTATCATTGTATGCTTCGTTTTTTTATGGTGGTGGATTATTCCTATTAACTCTATTGTTACTAGAGGTCACCCATTCTTTATCCAAGAGAGATACGGTAGGCACAAAAAGGTTTTTAAGATGATTAAATTTAGATCAATGCGTTTGGATGCTAATCCAAACCTTGCTCCAAGCGACATGGACGAGAATAATCAAAAATCTATGGAGACAGGTTTTGGAAGATTTTTGAGAAAGACTTCTTTTGATGAGACGCCGCAGTTGTTAAATATATTTATTGGGCAAATGGCATTTATCGGTCCTAGACCTGGTAGTGCACATAACGAAGAATTTTTGAGAGAATGTAGAGAGAAGTACACACCAAACGCTTATGATGTTAAGCCAGGCATTAGCGGATATGCTCAAATAAAAATGAAAAGAGAACATGATCCAGAATTTCAAGCATATTGGGATTCCGAATATATTAAGAGGATGAATTTCTTTTTTGATTGTGGTGTGTTTTTTACACAATTCTAAAACTGTTTGGAGCCGTTAAAGGGAGATAATATGAGAGTTTTAGAAGTTATTAGTTCGTTAGCACCAACCGGTGGTGGTGAAACGTTTGCTGTTAATCTTTCTCGTGAATTATCTTCTCGGGTTGAATTGTCTGTTGTTATTTTGCATCAAAATAATAAAACATATTTCATCAATCGATTAAAAGAAAAAGGTATTGAGCCTATCGTTTTAAACAAAAAAGGTCATCTTGATCCAAAAACCACTAATCAACTAAAAAACATTATTTTGGATTTTAAACCTGATGTAATTCATACTGAAAATAATGCAATTATTAGTACCTACTTAGCATTAAATAAAACAAAACTTAAGTATAAAATAAATGTTTTTCACACTATGCATTTGATTCCGGAAAAGGAATGCAATAATTTTGTTTTAAGATTTCTATACAAGCACATTTTTAAGAAATCCAATTTTATTCCTGTTGGTATTACTGAACAATTGGCTAATATTTCTAAGGTGTTTTACAAAAGGAATAATGTCCCATTTGTCAATAATGGAAGTAATTTAGAAAATTTTAAAAACATTAAAGAACTACAAAAAAGAAAATACGACGTAGTAGTTGTTGGAAGATTCTCAAAAGAAAAGAACCACTGTTTCCTTTTAAATTCTTTTAAGGAACTATCAAAAACTCATCCTAATGTTAAAATTGCTTTGGTTGGCGGCGGAGAATTGTTCGAAGACATAAAGAAACTCTCTTCCGAATTAAAGTTAGATAGTTATGTTGAATTTAAGGGTGTTATGTCTGATCCTTCTTCAATTGTTAACGATTCTAAAATAATCACTCTTGGCTCTCTCTATGAAGCTAATCCTTTAACTTTGATTGAAGGAATGTCTTCAGGCTGTATTGTTGTGGCAAATGCTGTGGGTGGTATTCCTGAAATTGTTAAGGATAAAAAAAACGGATTTTTATATAACACAAATGGTATGAAGTCATATGTTACCTTTTTAAGTAATGTTTTGGATAATATTGATGAGTTTACAGAAATGTCTAAATGCAATTCTAAATATGCACAAAATTACTCAATGAAAAATTGTGTTAAAGAATATTTGAATTTATTTAATTCTTACGGGAGGGGTAACTAAATGAAAAAGTATAAAGTTGGTTACACAACTGGTGTATTTGATATGTTCCATATAGGGCATCTCAATATCCTTAAACAAGCAAAAGAACAATGTGAACATTTAATCGTTGGTGTTTCCACCGATGAGGTTGTTCTTGATTACAAACATCATTTACCTGTTATTCCATTTGAACAAAGAAAACAAATTGTTGAAGCAATTAAATATGTTGATGAGATTGTTCCTCAAAAATCAATGAATAAATTAGAAGCATGGGAATCTTTACATTTTGATGCTATTTTCCATGGCGATGACTGGAAGGGATCATCTATGTATAACGAGATTGAACAAAAACTCGCTGAACATGGAGTTGACGTTGTGTATTTAAAACATACTGACGGTATTTCTTCTTCAGATTTAAGAAAGAAGATAAATAAATAACATGGAAAAAAGTGAAATAAGAGAATTTCAACTCAAACAACTGGTTTTATTAGACGAAATTGATTCTGTTTGTAAAAGGCTTAATCTAACTTATTACATTATTGCTGGTACTTTGTTGGGCGCTGTTAGACATGGTGGATTCATACCATGGGATTTTGATTTGGATATAGCAATGCCTAGAAATGATTATAGTAAATTGAAAGAATATTATTTATCAAATCCATCAGAAGAATTTTTTTATGAAGATTATGATACCGAAAAGTATCATAATTTGACTCACGCAATGCTAAGACTTAAAAAGACGCATGTAATAACAGCTAGACTTGCTAGTGTCGATAAAAAAATTAAATACAATGGTTGCCTATTGGATATTTTCCCACTAGATAAGGCTCCAGATGATGAAAAACTTCAAGAAATACAAATTAAAAAATTAAACAAAATCAAGAAGATTTTCTATTATAAAGAAGCTCAAATTTTCGATAATACTTCTTTTTTTAAAAAGATTCTTAAAAAGATTGTTTCTTTCTTCTTGTTAGGGTGCACATATAAACATTTAGGCAAGAAACTTGAAAAAGTTGAAACTATGTACAATGGTTGTGATTCAAAATACTTAGTTAGCATGTCCAGCCATTATTCATACAAAAAACAAAGGCTATTAAAAGAAATCTATGGAGTACCAGGAAGAATAGCTTTTGAAGATAGAGAATATAATTGCCCCGCTCAAGTAGAAGAATATTTGAAAAAGCTTTACGGAGATTATATGAAATTGCCTCCTGAAGAAGGAAGATATGACGGATTAAAAGAAATAACATTTATTGATGAGAGATAAAATGGAAGAAACTATTAAACCACAAAAGAAAGATAACTTAAAAAGGAACATTATTTTAAATACTATTTTTAGAGTATTAATGATCATTGCTCCGTTTTTAACTGCGCCTTATGTGTCACGTGTTTTAATGAGTGATGGTGTTGGTATTTATAGTTATACACAAAGCTTGGTTTCTTATTTTACTATGTTTGCAGCTTTAGGCACCGTTTCGTATGGTACTAGAGAAATTGCTAGAAATAGAGAGAACAAAGCGGATTACTCTAAATCATTCTGGGAAATTGAAATCATTTCCTTAATTTGTACTGCTATATGCTTTGGAGGATGGATATTGTTATCTCTTCTTTACACAGAATACAAAGTATATTTGTTGTTATATTCTTTTATGCTTTTAGCAACTGCATTGGATATTAGTTGGCTCTATGTTGGGTTAGAAAAATATAAATATACAATCTACGTTAATCTATTCTTTAAATTTTTAAGTGTTCTTTGCATATTTTTATTTGTTAAAACACCTAATGATGTTTGGGTTTATGTTTTAATATTTGCTTTATCTTCTTTTTTAGGAAATGGATCTATGTGGCTTTTCTTGCCAAAAGTCCTTTGCAAAACAAAAATAGAAAGAAATAGCTTAAAAACACATTTTAAAGAAACATTAGTGTATTTTATTCCAGCTATTGCGATTTCCTTATATACGGTTTTAGATAAAACTTTAATTGGTGCCTTACTTCAAGGAGAGACAACAGTTATTGTTGATGGCGAAGAACAAGTGAAGAAAGTGTCTGAAATTGAAAGTGGATATTACGAACAAGCAACAAAAATTATTGATATGGTAAAAACATTAGCTTTCGTTAGTATACATAGTGTTGTATATTCACGAGCTAGTTATTTATACAAAGCAAATGATGGAGAGGCAATCAAAAAGTTGTGCTTAGGCACGTTCCAAATTGTTTTGTTGCTTTCCATAGGAGCAGCTTTTGGTTTGATTGGAGTTGCGGACGTTTTCGTACCTTTATTCTTTGGCAGCGGATATGACAAAACAATATTGTTATTGAAAATAATGGCTGTACTTATACCTATCATATCTATTAGTGGTACCTTGGGTGCTTTATATTATAGCCCTATTGGGAAGAGAAAACAGTCTTCATTATTCCTAATTATTGGTGCGGTATTAAATCTTCTTGTTAGCGCCCCTTTAGTTCTTTTACTAAAGTCCGCAGGAGCAGCTATTGCATCTATATTGGCTGAATTAGTCATTTCTATTTTGTATTTCATATATTGTTGCAAAGCAATTACTCTCAAAGAGTTTGTTTTCATTATTTGGAAAAAACTTTTGAGTGGTGCGATTATGCTTGGATTGTTGATATTGTCCAATTATTCCATAAGAGGCTATTTTGGAAATCAATTAGTTTATTTCTTTACTGAATTCTTAGTAGGATTACTTATTTATTTTATTGTTCTTCTTATTTTAAGAGACAAATCGATTATGCTTGGGTTAAATTATTTGAGAAAGAAAATGAGAAAACAAAATGGCTAATAATATCTCTTGTGTTAATAACTGCACAGGTTGTGGCCTCTGCGCACATATATGCCCAAAAGGGGCAATTGAAATAAAAGAAGATATTTTGAGAGATCATTTCTTGTACCCATGCATCAATAATGATCAATGTATTAATTGCGGTCTCTGTTTAAAGACATGTCCTTCCACAAAAAAAGGAACTGAACTTAAAAATAATCATTGTTTTTTATTTAAGCACAATAATGAAGACAAATTAATAAATTCATCATCAGGTGGGGCTTTCCAAGTGATTGCTGAACAAATATTTAAAAATAATAAAAGTTCTGTTTATGGAGCTGCTTGGAATGGATTAAAAGTTTCACATATTAGAATTACAAGTGTTCATGATTTAAACAAACTACTTGGATCAAAATATATTCAATCATATATTTCAAAAGAGATTTATAAAAATATTAAGGATGACCTAATTAACGGAAATCATGTTTTGTTTTGTGGAACTCCATGCCAGGTCGCGGCAGTTGATGCATATCTCCCTGAGGGTTTGAAAATGAATTTGATTCTTGTTCAAATATTATGCCACGGAGTTCCTAATCAATGGGGATTTGATAAATGTATTGAACATGAAAATAGATTAATTCATGGAAAAATTAATATGTTTGAATTTAGACATAAAGTTTCTGTTGAAACGGACAATAGAAAGTTTATCTATAATTACGCTAAATCAAACAAAACATACCAAGTAATTGGAGACTATTTTTTCTTCCCGTATTATCGCCTTTTTTATACCTATTCAATTTATAGAGACTCTTGCTACCATTGCGATTACAGAAAACATAGATTTGGTGATTTAATCGTAGGCGATTTTTGGGGCATCTCTTCTATTAATAGAAATTATAAAATGATTATGACAAATCTTTAATAATTGCATTGTCGGAAAAAGGTAATGCAGTACTTCGTTTAATAGATGTGGAATACATATGCGATTTGAATAATATTGCTAAATATAACGAGTCAATATTTAATGATGCTGAACCTAAACGTGAGTACGCTGATTTTTATAATAAAATTTCTGATATAAATTTCTATAGGCAATATAGGATAAAACCAAACAATGAAAAGGCGAAAGCAGGATTAAGAAATTTTGCTAAAAGGATATTAAACTTACTTAGTAAAAAATCAAAAAGAAAATTATTAACTGGATAGGGTACACTTCATGAGACAGACAAAATATTAAAGGGAATGCCGGCATTCCCTTTAATGTGAATTTGTTAAAATAAAATGAAGGAGAAAGTTTGTATGAAGTCTTATGATGAATCCTTTAAGAAAAAGATTGTTGAACTATATGAGAGTGGGAAAAAAGTATCACTTCTCTGCGCGGAGTACGATATAACGCGTCCAACTCTCTACACATGGATAGCAAAATATAAAACCCCAATTACAGTAAAAATTGCAGGCAAAGAAAGCTTAACATTGGAAGAACAACAACTTTTAATTAAGGAATTAGAACAAGCAAGATTAGAGAATGAAATATTAAAAAAAGCAGTCTTGATCATTGGAAAAAAATAGTATTCATAAAAAACAATACTAGAACCTACCCGGTCAATCTAATGTGTGATTTACTTAAAATATCAAAAGCAACATTCTATCGTTCTTATAATGCGAAAAAAGATAAATTGGTAAAACAAAAAACAATAACCGAGCTAGTGATCAAGATATTTAATGAGAACCGTCAAAGTTATGGCTGGCGTAGAATCAAAGTAGGTTTATTAAAACAATATGGAATACAGGCTTCACGAAGAATTATCCGAAGGATAATGAAGGACAACCTGTTAATATCGACATACCAAGAGAAAAACTTTAAAGTATCAAAGTCAAAAGGTGGAAAACATGAGATAAACAATGTATTAAACCGTGATTTTAATAATAAAGAGGAATTTGAGTTCGTTATAAGCGACTTAACATATGTGCGTGTCAATAGTTCGTGGAACTATGTTTGCTTACTTACAGACTTGTCAAACCGTGAGATAATCGGCTGGTCAGTCGGGCCAAACAAAACATCTGAACTAGTGTATAAAGCATTTTTAAGTATCAAAACGGATTTACGGAAAATACGATATTTCCATGTTGATCAAGGGAGCGAATTTAAAAATAAAACAATCGATGAATTACTTAAAACCTTTGAAATACAAAGAAGCTTCTCACCACCAGGAAGTCCTTATGACAATGCTGTAGCGGAGAGCCTATTTAATAAAGCTAAAATTGAAGCATTAGGAGGGAAAGTATTTAAAAATATAAAGGAATTAGAACAAGAAGTATTCAGTTATGTTTGGTGGTATAACAATAAAAGATATCATTCATCGCTGAATTACATGACACCTGTTGAATATCGAAGTGTCTGTCTCAATAAGTGTTGACATCTCAAACTAAAATTACGTATAATGTTAAATGTGTAAAGTAGGTTGCAAAAATGAATATAAAATCTTATGAATTTAAATTAGCTGGATAGATGAATAATTAAAATTAACAAGATTAAGTGTTTTAATGATTTTATGTGGTGTTCACAATAAAGCGGATGATAAATTGACAAAAAGAGTAGCGGACTCTTGAAAAATATTGCTATAA
>Ga0116190_1001913_pt1 | contig 17250 bp, 15 predicted proteins | sample AD_JPNTR4_MetaG_FD_89808 | JGI IMG/M metagenome (GOLD analysis project Ga0116190, IMG submission 89808) | Active sludge microbial communities of municipal wastewater-treating anaerobic digesters from Japan - AD_JPNTR4_MetaG | ecosystem: Engineered > Bioreactor > Anaerobic > Digestate | place...
AGCATACGTGCCTATGCAGAAGCTGGTGTTGATTACATATCTGTAGGTGCATTAACTCATCAAATTCGTAGTTTGGATTTAAGTCTTAAGGCATTTTAGCAGTTATATATGAAACACATATCGTATATATTGCGAATAGTTTTGATTTTTAGTTTTTTTTTAACATTCGCATCTTCGTATTCTCAAGTTCAAAAACCAAAATTAATTGTTCAAATTGTTGTTGAACAAATGCGGTATGATTATATTACGCGATTTATGCCTCATTTTAGTAAAGGTGGTTTTAAAAAGCTTTTGTACCAAGGAGTGCAATGTCAAAATACACATACAAATTATGCATATACGCAAAGTGCCAGCGGAATAGCATCTATTTCAACAGGAACTACACCTTCGCACCATGGAATAGTGGGAAATACATGGTACAATAGAAATACCCAAAGTAAAGTGTATAGTGTGTATGATGCAACAAAACAGTGTGTTGGTTGCAAACAACCAAATGCAATTATGGCTTCTGCTCAAGAATTACTTGCGACTACGTTTGCTGACGAATTATATACAAGTAGTAAAGGGCTTTCTAAAATTTTTAGTGTTTCGCTTGAAGCACAATCAGCTATTCTTATGGCAGGACATAGACCTACGGGAGTTTATTGGCTCGATGAATATACCGGCAATTGGGTAACAAGTTCTTATTATGCTCAACAATTGCCTGCCTGGCTTCAATCTTTTAATAATAAGCGGTTTGCAGAATTATATGTTGATAGAACATGGAATACATTATTACCAATACAGTATTATGTAGAATCATTAAGTGATACGTGTAATTTTGAACTTGGTATTCAAAATCAAACAACGTTCCCATATGATATTATGAAATTACGTGATGCTACTCGTCCGTATAAAATACTTAAACAAATACCATTTGGAAATACATTTACTAAAGATTTAGCAATTGAAATTATTGATAAAGAAAAATTAGGAAAAGATGATATAACTGATTTTATAAGTATAGTGTTTTCGGCAACTCAAGAAATTGGAAATAAATTTGGCGCTCTTTCAAAAGAAATAGAAGATACCTATGTGCGATTAGATTATGAACTCATGTTCTTTATAAATTATTTAGAAGAAACTATTGGGAAAGATAATTTTTTATTGGTGCTAACATCTAATCATGGTGTTGCATATTCATCAAAATACAGTATGATGAAAAATGCAGAATCGGGAATATTTAAACATGTAGAATCTATGTATTTAATAGATAAATATTTAGATACAATGTATGGAAATGGAGATTGGATTTTGCATTATAACGCACAACAAATATATTTGAATCATGCAACTATTGAGAAAAAACATATACCATTAGAAGAAATTCAGCGAACAGCTGCAGATTTTATATTACAATTGAGTGGTATACAGCAGGTAATGATAGCATCTGATTTGCAAAAAAATAGTTTTTGTGATAATGGAATGGAAAATAAAATTGATAATTCATTTTACCAAGGTAGATCAGGTGATATTTTTATACAGTTAAAACCGGGTTGGAATGAACAATTTACTGATGTGGTAGCAGGACATGTATCAGGTTATACCTACGATTCGCATGTGCCTTTGTTGTGGTATGGAGCAAAATTATTACCCGAAACAATTAAAAGAACTGTGTATATACCCGATATAACTGTAACTTTATGTAATATTGTAAATATTCCTTTACCCAATATGGCAACAGGTTCTATAATTTCAGAATTGTTTGATTAATTATAGAACAGAATATAAATACTAAAAAATAATTAATATGAATAAAAAATTAATGATATTGTTACTACTAACTACTACTGTAATTAGTTTTAATTCCTTTGGACAAAAAGAACAAGTTAACGGTAAAAAAGTGTATGTGCAAAATGTAAGTGATTTAATGTTTCAATTGAGTGAAACTATTGATACTGCTAATAATGCCTTTAATAATGGAGTAAAAACCACTTATTTTTTTAATTATGCCGAAATGATACATATAGATTTGTCTAATAATTATGGAATGATTACAGGATTATCAATCCGTAATGTTGGTATGAAAACATTTGATGAAACTATAGGAAATATAAATTACGATAAAGTAAAACGCAGGGTTTTTGCATTGGGTGGTTCGGTAGCTTTCAAGGCGGGGTCATTTAGCAAACATAGCTTTATATATGCCGGCTGTGAATATGAAATAGCTTTTCATTATCGTCAAAAATTGTATGATAATTTTGGTAAAATAATAAAACAAGGAGAGTGGTTGAGTACTGCAACAAATCGCTTTTTACCTTCAACTTTTATTGGATATCAATTACCATCAGGATTCAATATTCAAATGAAATATTATTTGAATGACTTTTTAAATAACTCATATAAAGGAGTTTTTGGTGATTTTACATTGTTCAAAAAGTCTCAAATTATTTGTTTTATACTTTCCTATCAATTAAATAAAAGTAAAGGAGAAACATCAATTCTGGATAAAATTGAAGAAAAGAAAGGGGATATATTTGATTTATAAATGATTTTCAATAATTGAATAATCAATAGATTTTTTACTTACTATTCCCGAATCTGTTATTTCAAAAACTATACGTTTTTCCCAAGGGGTTTGTGTTTGATTGCGTGTATTAAATGCACGAGCTTTAAGATGAAGTATATAGTTATTTGCCGTTTTTTGTAAAGAAATAAATTCACATGTATTTTGAAACGTTGCTGTGTATGGGGTAGGAGTACATTTGTAAATTTGTTTCATTATATTGCTGTCAGAATTAAACGCATATAAAAGTGTATCAATATGAGTTTTGCTGCATTGGCATCCCATATCCAAAGCTGATAAAAGTAAACAACTTAAATTTGACTTATCTGTATTGGGTTCTTCACCTTGCCACCAACATTCTGTTTCGGCAAGTACAGAAGCAAATGCTAAAATATATTTTGCTTCGGGTGAAGCTGTTTGTATATAAATATCGTTAAGCATTATTTTTTCCAGTGTATCACGTAATTCACTATTCCAGGTTTTTTGTAACCATAATACATTGATAGTAGTATCTTTTTCCGATTTAAACTCTTCGCTTATTTCAAAATGTTTTGGTGTATGTTCAAATGTATTATTTGATTTTTTTTGGGTACACGATAGATACACAAAAATTGACAATATAATAAACCAATATTTCATAAGTACTATTTTATTAATAAACATTGAATTAAAATTTTATATTTTCAAAAATTTATTCCAAATTATATGGTGACAATATATCAAAATTATTGTGTTATATTTAATAAACAAATATATTATTTTTAAATAATGAAGAGGTGTTATTTGTATAGAATTTTTTTCATTATTTTGATGTTCCTTTTTATAAAGAATTAAATAAGAAAGCCATATGATTATGATTTTGTATATTATATACTATTTTGAATCATAACCTCATCACTCCCGAATAATAATAAATTACTTATAAATACTACTATAAATGTTGAAAAGAATTATAAAATATAATTTTAAAAGTAGAAATAATACGAATCTGATACTTTTACTATAGTAAAATGTAACAATTGGTAAAAATACATGACGTATAACATAAAATAAATATTGGCCCAAAGTGAATGATATTGTAAAAACTATTATTTTTGATTGTTAAACTAAAAAAATGTTAAATTAAAAAATGTAAAGTATGTTAGTTGCAATTAACTCAATGTTTTGGTTAGTTCCCGCTTGTTCAATAGTAGCATTGGCATTTGCATGGATTTTCTTCAAAAGTATGATGAAACATTCAGAAGGAACTGATAAAATGAAAGAAATAGCTCAATATGTAAGAGAAGGAGCTATGGCTTATCTTAAACGACAATACAAAGTAGTAAGTATTGTATTTGTTATTATTTTAATTCTTTTTACTGTATTAGCAGTATTGGGTGTTTTAAATCCATTTGTTCCATTAGCATTTTTAACCGGTGGTTTTTTCTCTGGATTATCCGGATTTCTTGGAATGAAAACAGCTACCAACGCATCAGCTCGTACTGCATATGGTGCAACTCAATCATTAAATAAAGGATTGACCGTAGCATTTAGAAGTGGTGCAGTAATGGGGTTAGTTGTTGTAGGTTTTGGATTATTAGATATTGCTGCATGGTATTGGGTACTTAATTATATATATGATGGTAACGTGTTTGGCATGGGCGTGTCTGTTGCGCGTGAAGTTGGTTTAGGTGACATATGGAATTCTTCATTTGTAAATGAAGGAGCTTGGATGCATGCAAAAGCAGTTCATATAACTACAACTATGTTAACATTTGGTATGGGTGCTTCTACACAAGCCTTATTTGCTCGTGTAGGTGGTGGTATTTATACAAAAGCAGCAGATGTGGGAGCCGATTTAGTGGGTAAAGTTGAAGCAGGAATCCCTGAAGATGATCCGCGAAATCCTGCAACTATTGCCGATAACGTAGGTGATAACGTAGGTGACGTAGCAGGTATGGGAGCTGATTTATATGAAAGTTATTGTGGCTCTATATTAGCTACTGCTGCATTAGGAGCGGCAATATCATTGTCACCCGATGGTAGTTTTGATGATAAAAAAATATTAGCTCCTATGATAGTAGCAGCTATTGGAATTATATTTTCAATTGTTGGTATTTTTATGGTACGTACCAAAGAATCAGCTTCAGCTAAAAGTTTATTAAATTCATTATTAATAGGAACTGCGGGAAGTTCTGTATTAATATTGATTGGTATAGCTGTAATGGCTTCTGTTGGTTGGTTACCATGGGGTATTTTTGGATCAGTTGTTTCCGGATTAATTGCAGGTATTGTAATAGGACAAGGTACAGAATATTATACGTCTGATGGATTTAAACCTACACAAGGTATTGCAAAAAATGCGCAACAAGGTCCTGCAACTACTATTATAGATGGTATAGCTGTGGGTATGTATTCTACCTGGATTCCTGTAGTAACTATTGTATTAGGTATAATTGCCGCATATGGTTTTGCAGGAGGATTTTCTGATTTTTCTCAAGGTGTTTACGGTATTGGTTTTGCGGCAGTTGGTATGCTTTCTACATTAGGTATTACTTTGGCTACCGATGCTTTTGGTCCTATTGCCGATAATGCCGGAGGTAATGCTGAAATGGCTCACTTACCTAAAGAAGTTCGTGAACGTACTGATGCACTTGATATGCTTGGAAATACAACCGCAGCTACAGGTAAAGGGTTTGCAATAGGTTCTGCAGCTCTTACAGCTATGGCATTGTTGGTTGCTTATATGGAAGAGATTCGTTTATGGTTAGGTAAGTTGCCGGCATTTGGTCAAGCATTTCTTGAAAAAACAGGGGCAGAGTCTCTTTCAAAAGCGTCTATTCAAGATTTCGTAACATTCTATCATTTAGATTTATTTAATCCACTATTATTGGCAGGTTTATTTATAGGTGCTATGATGGCTTTTGTTTTCTGTGCTATGACTATGAAAGCTGTAGGTAGAGCTGCTGGTTCTATGGTTGACGAAGTACGTCGTCAGTTTAAAGAAATTCCGGGAATTATGGAAGGAACAGGTACTCCTGATTATGCTCGTTGTGTTGCTATTTCAACAAAAGGTGCTCAGCGCGAAATGTTGGTACCATCATTATTAGCAATAGCTGTTCCTTTGGTAGTAGGTATTTTACTTGGTGTAGCAGGGGTAATAGGTTTGCTTATGGGTGGTTTGGTTACAGGATTTACTCTTGCTGTAATGTTAAACAATTCAGGTGGAGCTTGGGATAACGCTAAGAAATTTGTTGAAAAAGGTAATTATGGCGGAAAAGGATCTGATACTCATAAAGCTGCTGTAACTGGTGACACTGTAGGTGACCCATTCAAAGATACTTCAGGTCCATCTCTTAATATTTTAATTAAACTTATGACTATGGTATCTGTTGTAATGTCGGGTGTAACTGTAGCATATAGTTTATTCTAATACCAATTTTTAAAATGAAATATAAAAAGCTGTCATACTTATATGACAGCTTTTTTTTTGTAAATTTGTATATTGCCAACAAAGTTGTTGCATTATGTAACATATATGCTATTTATTGAATTAAAACAATATGCAAGAATATATTGAAGAATTAAGAAACCGATTGCATCAGCATAATTATAATTATTATGTATTACATGCGCCTACAATTTCAGATAAAGAATTTGATGATTTGCTCGAAGAATTACGGCAATTGGAACTTCAATATCCCCAATGGTACGATGAGAATTCACCAACACAACGTGTAGGGAGTGATATTGATGTACACTTTGTACAAGAACCTCATATGTATCCTATGCTATCGTTGGCAAATAGTTATTCTAAAGAAGATATTATAGATTTTGATACAAGAGTTCGAAAAACATTAGGAATAGATACTGTAGTTTATACATGTGAACTTAAATATGATGGAGTTGCTGTTTCATTGTATTATAAAGATGGAAAATTAGTGAGAGCTTTAACCCGAGGTGATGGTGTGAAGGGAGATAATATTACAACAAATATTAGAACCATTAAAACAATACCGGCAGTATTGCACGGAGATTTTCCTCAAGAAATTGAAATACGAGGTGAAGTGCTTATGCCACGTACAAAATTTAATGAATTTAATTTGCAACGCGAAAAGCAAGGTGAACAAGTATTTGCAAATCCTCGGAATGCTGCTGCAGGTTCATTAAAATTACAGAATTCGTCATTAGTAGCAAAAAGACCTCTCGAAGCATATATGTATTATATTCCTGCGAATCAACCTTCTGATTCGCATTTTGAAAATTTACAAATTGCTCGTTCATGGGGATTTGCGGTGCCAACTGTGGCAAAAAAATGTGAAAATCTTAACGAAGTTTTTGATTATATTGATTTGTGGAATACGAAACGAAAAGAATTGCAATATGATATAGACGGAATTGTAATTAAGGTTGATTCAATTCAATTGCAACAACAATTAGGGTATACAGCTAAAATTCCTCGGTGGGCCATAGCATATAAATTTAAAGCAGAACAAGCACGTACCCGATTACTTTCTGTTACGTTTCAGGTAGGCAGAACAGGTGCTGTAACTCCTGTCGCAAATTTAGAACCTGTAAAATTAGCAGGTACAATTGTGAAACGTGCAACGTTACACAATAGCGATCAAATACAACAATTGGATTTACATACCGATGATTATGTGTTTATTGAAAAAGGAGGTGAGATAATTCCAAAAATTGTTAGTGTTGATGTACAAACACGACATTTGTTTGCTCAAAAAATACAATTTATTACTCATTGTCCCGAATGTGGTACAGAACTTATTCGCTTGCAAGGTGAATCCGCATATTATTGTCCAAATCAATACAATTGTTCACCTCAAATACGAGGACGAATAGAACATTTTGTAAGTCGTAAAGCAATGGATATAGGTTTAGCAGAAGCAACTATAGAACAATTGTTTACGCAAGGATTAATTCATGATGCAGGCGATTTATATTCACTTACATATGAACAATTAATTCAATTAGACAGATTTGCCGAAAAATCGGTGCGAAATCTTTTGCAAAGTATAGAACAATCAAAACAAGTTCCATATTATAGAGTATTGTATGCTTTAGGAATTCGATATGTAGGCGAAACAGTAGCTAAAACATTGGCTAAAGCAATCCCGTCTATAGAAATGTTGCAGGCAGCAAGTATTATGCAATTGGAGCAAATACCTGAAATAGGTACTAAAATAGCTGAAAGTATAAAACAACATTTTAGAGAACCATATTCTTTGAATATTATAGAAAAGTTGAAACAAGCAGGGGTTCAATTAAGTACTGTTGATACAGAACATAAACAAGTAAACAATGTATTACAAGGTGCATCTGTGATTGTGTCGGGAGTGTTTCAATCATATTCGCGTGATGAAATGAAAGAGCTAATTGAACAATATGGAGGCAGAAATGTGACATCTATTTCAAAACAAACTTCATGTATGATAGCTGGTGATGGAGTAGGTCCTTCAAAATTGCAAAAAGCTCAAGAATTGGGGATTCCAATTCTTACTGAAGACGAATTTTTAGTGAAAATTGGCCTAAAATCTGTATAATTATATGAATTTGTAGTTTTTTTAAGTATTTGATATTGTTATGATTATGTATTCTAATTGTTAAAAAAACATTAAAAGATTTGGCTATACCAAAAAAATATATGATTTTTGTATAAAATTAGAGTGACCCCTTATGGAAGCATTATACGTTTTTATAGCAACAGTATTTTCTTACTTATTAGGTTCTATACCTACATCGGTATGGATTGGTAAAGCATTTTATGGGATTGATATAAGAGAACATGGAAGTGGAAATGCCGGTGCTACAAATACTTTTAGAGTATTAGGTAAAAAAGCAGGAATACCTGTGTTTGCGTTTGATGTATTTAAATCATTTTTTGCATCTAAATTAGTAATATTTTTTCCATATTTAATAGAAGGAACTCCTCATTATGTGAATTTGCAATTGTTATTTGGTATTTCGGCAGTCATTGGTCATATTTTTCCTATTTATGTTGGATTCAAAGGAGGTAAAGGTGTTGCTTCATTGTTAGGACTTGCATTAGCAATTGCTCCGGTACCAGCTTTGGCTGCATTTGGAGTATTTATTCTTACATTGCTTATTACAAAATATGTGTCACTTAGTTCTCTTATGGCCGGTTTTACTTTTCCAATTGTAATTATTGTAATAACAAAAACTACTATTGTTTCTCTTATGTTTTTTTCTGTTTTATTCTCAGTTTTATTAGTGCTTACACACAAAAAGAATATAGAACGTCTTTTACGAAAAGAAGAAAACAAAGCATATCTTTTTAAACGAACTAGAAATAAATAATTTGTAGTTTTTTCTTTATTTTTTTACTTTTTTATTTTTTGGCATATTAATTGGTTTTAGATTAGAAACTAATTTAAAACTATTAGATATGAAAAAGATAGGTATTCTCTCGGTAATAGCAATTATAGTGATGCAATCATGTATAATTGAAGCTCCTGCTCCCGAACCTGCACCATATGGTAGAGATGGACGTGATGGTAGAGCCTTTTTTAAAATGAATTATGGTAATTTTGAACCCGATTACATTGAAACCGGTGGAGTAATTCCAAGTAATTTTTATTGGAATACCTATTATAGAACAAATCCCGGATTTTATACCGTTTATTATGAATATGTTGAAAATACGCGAAGAGGTCGTATAGTGTATCCGTATGAAATAGAAGTAGAAGTTTTTGTAATGGCCGGAGAACCGGGAGGATACCGATATGATGGAAAAGACGGTGATGATGTGTATTTTGAATTAATTCTGTTTCCCGATGGATTTGAATATTATCATGATATAGCGTATAAATCAGAAAGTACAGAAAAACAGCAAAGAACTCAAATAGGATATAATGAGAGTATTGTAAATAATACAAAAATTGTTACGACATATTATAAATTGCCGCCAAAGAATATAGAAGAGTAAACAAAAAAGCTGCACATAGTTGCAGCTTTTTTTTTGAATAACTATTTATGCGTAACACATGATTTTGTATATAGAATATCCTATAAGTTCTCGCAAAAATATTCGCCAATTTTCAAGAGCTTGCATGTTGGGAATAAAACAATAATCAAACACAAATTTTCTTTTTCCGGTAATTCTATCTGTTGAAAATGGTTCACATTTTATACCTGCTTTTATAAATGTGGCATAAGCTCGAGGCATGTGTATGGCTGATGTAATAAGTAAACATGAATGATTTTTTAACAGTTGAGCCGAATATACAGCATTTTGGTATGTGTTTTTTGATTTATTTTCAATAACTATATCGTGTGGCGGAATACCAATGTTTATTAAAAAATCTCGTGTTGTTTCGCTTTCGGTATATCCTTCAGTTATTATTTTACCTTCACCACCTGAAATAAAAATTTTTTTAATTTTTCCTTTTTTATATAACAATATTGCTTGCCACAATCTGTCGCTTGCTTTATTAAATTGAATGCGATTGAATTGAGCGTCGAATGTATTAAATCCTCCTAAAACTATACCATAGTCATATACACATTGTAACGAATCAATATGTTTTGTTTGAATTTCGTAAGAGCGAATACATTCATCAACAATGAATGAATTTGAAAATATATACAGAGCTAATGCCGTAAATCCTATAATTTTTTTTATTGTATGTGAGTTTTTTGTAAAAAAAGCCCATACCATAGCTGCAAAAAACCACACAATAGGTGTAATAATGAAATAGAGTATTTTAGATACTATAAAAAACATATTCAGTATACATTTATAACATTATCTATTACAAAAAAAAGACACAATACTATAAAAATTTCAAGTAAAAATGATGTGTAATATACTAAATAAGTGTATAATATTTTGTATATTTACATACATGAACATTCGGTATATTTTGTTAATATTACTTGTAAGCGTGTGTGTACTAAGTACAGTTGAATTATCTATTTTTAAGCAACAAATTAATACAAAAATAATGGAACAAAACACAATACTATATATAAAAAATGCAGGAGTTAGAGTTGGTATAGTGCCTCATTTGGGTGGAACTATAGTTTTTGTATCAAAAAACAATAGTGCAAATATACTGCAATCCAATGATTCTTTGTGGCACAATCAAATAGATGTAACTGCCGAAACAGATTTTTATCCTTTGCAAGGACACACTGTTTGGGTTGGACCTCAATCGCATTGGTGGATACAACAAACAGTAAATAGTAAGCGAAAATCAGAAAAAGCCATGTGGCCGCCTGATCCGTTTATTACCCTTGGAAAATACCATATATTGTCTCAAAATGAATGGTCAGTTACATTACAGAGTCCTCATAGTGACGTGTGGGGGGTAACCATGCAAAAAGAAATAGCGGTAAATCCTGATGGTTCAGTATTTATTCAGGTTACACTCATAAATAGTTCGCAAGACATATTAGCATGGGATATATGGCATAATACTCGAATGCCGGGGTATAGTAAAGCATATGTAAAAACTCGAAAAGACCATGTGCGGGTGGTACCGGTAATTAATGATACCTCGGCCGAAATGCCCTATACTTTTGTTGAAGATTATTTTACGTATTGCCCTCAAGCACCCAAAAACACTTTATCACGCAGCTCAAAAGCTTTTATATATCCCGAAATGCCTGTAATGTATGCTTTTACGCCAACACATATGTTAAGTATTTCTTTTGAAAAACATTTGGCTAAAGAAATTCATCCCGAACAGGGATTGGTAGAATTATATTCGCATACAGAACAAGATAGTGCTCATGCATTATTAGAATTGGAATATCATTCTAAATATTCACATATTGGCCCCGGTGATTTTATTCAGGCATGGGAAGTATGGACTATTGAAGAATACAACGGTGATAATACCGAATCATCACATATATCATTTATTAAATCATTGTAAATCTATGGCAAAGAAAATTGGAATTTTAACAGCAGGCGGCGATTGTCCGGGATTAAATGCAGCAATACGCGGTGTTGCCAAAACTGCTATTGTAGAATATGGAATGGAAGTAATAGGTTTTTCATCGGGATTTAAAGGGCTGATAGAGAAAGAATATATGGTGCTTGATGAAAAATCGGTTTCGGGAATTCTTACGTTAGGAGGTACCATATTGGGAACATCACGGGAAAAACCATTTAAAAAGGTAAATCCCGATGATATGGAAGAAGATACTAAAACACAACAAATTATAGATAATTATAATCAATTGGGATTAGATTGTTTGGTATGTATAGGAGGAAATGGTACAATAAAAAATGCGTATAAATTATCGCAAATAGGATTGAATATAATAGGTATACCCAAAACTATTGATAATGATGTGTGGGGAACCGATAGAACATTTGGTTTTGATTCGGCTGTAGCTATATGTACCGATGCTATTGATAAATTGCATACTACCGGTAATTCGCATAAACGTATTATGGTAATAGAAGTAATGGGGCACAATGCTGGTTGGATTGCTTTGTATGCCGGTATAGCAGGTGGGGGTGATGTTATTTTAATACCTGAAATAGAGTATGATTTGCAAATAATTGCAAAATATTTGGCTGACAGACATGCTAAAGGTAAACCGGTTTCTATTGTTGTTGCAGCCGAAGGGGTTAAACATGGTAAAAAGAAATCGCCGGGTCCGTATTTGGCAAAAAAAATTGAAGAACTTACCGGTATTGAAACTCGTGAAACGGTATTAGGATATATTCAACGCGGGGGTACACCTACAGCAACCGATAGAATTCTTGCTACTCGATACGGACGTTATGCTGCCGAGCTTATAGCTACCGAACAATATAATCAAATGGTTGCTTTTAAAGATAATGTTATTATTAGTATTCCACTTGCCGAAACATCGGGAAAATTGAAAGTAGTAGAACCCGATAATAAACTTATAAAATCAGCTCGAGCTTTAGGAGTATGTTTTGGTGACGAATTATGTAAAATAAAATAAAGCATATAGTGCTACAGTATACATTTCATTATGTGTATACTAAAAAAATATGTATTTATATGTACAATTATTCTATTTTTCCCTATTTTTACATAAATTTAGAAACTAATACGTTCATATGAACTTTTCAATACTCATTATTGATAACACTTCAATATCTCAAATTATTGAGAATATTTATGATACCATAGCCTTAAATCACACAATTACAGAGCTTACCGGTGAGCAGGTTTTGGCAGAAGCAAGTATTCAAGAACCTATACATTACATAATAATAGATTCCGAAGATGAATCGTATATTATGAAATTATTGAATTATTTTCGTTCTCGAAGATCATTCAAACATGTACCGGTATTAATACTTTCTGAACATGGAATAACTGCATTTGCCGAAAAATTTATGGCATTTGGTATTGTTGATTTTTTACAAAAACCTGTTGATGAGTATCTTTTAACATATTCATTGTTATACACGTATCATGTAAGTAGGTCGTTATATGTTTTGCAAAATGAAAATTTAATACTCAAGCAAAAATTAATAAATCTTGAAAAACTGCGTGTTACAAATATTTCTTTGGCTTCGGCATCGCAACGTTTAGAAGATATCAATTTTTTACTCGAAGAATCTCAAAGTAAAATTCAAAATCAACAACGAGAATTGATTGAAGCAAAAAATAAATCAGAAGAATTGTTGAATAATATATTGCCCGAAGAAATTTCGCGAGAATTAATGATAAATGGCGAGGCTCAACCGCAATTTTATAAAAAAGTAACGGTAATGTTTACCGACTTTGTTGGGTTTACCAAAGTGTGTGAAAAACGTGAGCCACAAGATATGACACAAGAATTAAATCGTCATTTTTCATATTTTGATGATATCTGTGAAATTCATTATCTCGAAAAAATTAAAACAATAGGTGATGCGTATATGTGTGCCGGAGGTATTCCTATGCGTAATAATAGTAACCCTTTTGATATAATATTGGCTGCCATGAAAATGATGGCATATATGAATATTGTAAATGAAGAAAAAATGGCTCGCAATGAACCGGTGTGGCAAATTAGAATTGGAATTCATACCGGGAGTGTGGTAGCCGGAGTTATTGGTAAACGTAAGTTTGCTTATGATATTTGGGGCGATGCGGTAAATACTGCATACCGAATTGAAAGCACCAGCGAGGCAGGTAAAATAAATATTTCGGGTGATACGTATCAATTAGTAAAAGATTTTTTTGAATGTACATACCGAGGTAAAATATATGCCAAAAATAAAGGTGAAATAGATATGTATTTTGTAGAAAGAATTAAACCCGAATTCTCAAAAGATGAACATGGGTTTGTTCCTAATAAAGAATTTAATATTGCAATTGCTAAATTATAGGAAATATGCGAAGGTTGTTTTTTTTATTTTTATTGGTATTATTCGCAAATAGTATTTTTTCTCAAAGTGTTGTTAATAAAACTATTAATTGGATTCCTTTTGAGCAGGCTCTTGCTAAATCCAAACAAGACGGTAAACCGGTATTTTTGGATATTTATACCGATTGGTGTGGATACTGTAAGCGTATGGATGCTACTACCTTTCAAGATACATCTGTTATACGGTATGTAAATCAACATTTTCATGCAGCAAAATTAAATGCAGAAACTACTAAGCCCATATCATTTAGAGATACAATTTATACTAACTCCAGATATGTAGAAGGACAGAGAGCTACCCCGCACGATGTGGTTATGGTGCTTACCGGTAACAGACCATCGTATCCTACAATTGTGTATATATTAGATAGTAAAGGCATTATAGCACCTGTGCCCGGTATGCAAACAGTAGAAACTATACAACCATTTTTATTTTATTTTGGCGAAAAAGTGTATGAAACTACCAATTTGTGGGAAGCATTCAATAAGGGATTAACTGCACCTAAATTCAATAGATAACATGGAACAGGATAATACTATACGTCAATTGCAGGAACATATAGCTCTTTTGGAACAAAAGAATGCTGAATTGCAAACTCAAATACACGATTTGCAAACACGAATGAATCGTTTTAAAATTGTTGTGCGTCAAACAGATAATTCTGTAATGATTTATAACAAACACCTCAAGTTGGAATGGGTAAATGTGAGTTTTAGAAAACTCTTTGCCTGCAGTATGGCTCGTTTTATTGAATTATATGGTGATTCTATTCTTTCTAATAGTATTGAAGAAAACATAAAATCAATCATTGACAATTGTATTTTTACTCGCAATAGTGCTATTTACGAAACATATGTACTCGATGCTTCGGGAAAACGCAAGTGGGTGCATCGAAATATTACGCCAATTTTTGGTTTAGACGGATTGTTTGATAAGTTGGTTGTGATAGATTTTGATATTACTCCGCAAAAATTGGCTCAAGATGCTATAAATGAACAGAAAAAAGCTCTTGAACAACAACATGAATTGGCTATACAACAGCGCGACGAGATTCAACAACAGAAAAAAGAAATAGAACAAGCATTTAAGAAAAATAGTGCACAAAGCGTGAAAATGCAGTCGCTCTTGGAACGACTCAATGAACAAAACGCAGAACTTGAAAAAGCTCGACAAATTGCCGATAAAGCCAACGAAGACAAATCGCAGTTTTTGGCTAATATGAGTCACGAAATTCGTACACCTATGAATGGGGTAATTGGTATGACACAATTGTTGCTCAAAACCAATTTAACTCCTCAGCAACGCGATTATGCAAAAACAGTACAAGATTCTGCAGAATCACTTCTTACTATTATTAACGATATTCTTGATATTTCTAAAATTGAAGCAGGTAAAATAGAACTTGATTATCATGAGTTTAATTTTAAAAACCTCATACAATCTATTTATAAATTGCTCGAAGTTAAATTCTCCGAAAAAAGTGTACAGTTTATTATAGATATGGGTGATGATGTGTCGGAATACATCAATGGTGATTCTACTCGGTTGAAACAAGTATTGATAAATTTAGTAAACAATGCACTTAAATTTACCGAGCAGGGTTCTGTTACTCTTCATATAAAAACAGTGTATAAAGATGCCGAAAATACTCGAATATACTTTGGCGTAGAGGATACCGGTATAGGAATTCCGCAAGATAAATTGGCTTCGGTATTCGAAAAATTCACCCAAGCCGATGCTTCTACTACTCGTAAGTATGGAGGAACAGGCTTAGGCTTATCTATTTCGGTACAATTAATAGAAATGATGGGCGGAAAATTAGAAGTTACCAGTACTGTTGATGTAGGAAGTACATTCTTTTTTGACCTCCCATTTAAACGAGTATCGGAAGAACGTAAGGTAGAAATCAAACGGAAAGAAGAAATGGAATCGCGAGTTGATAGTATTTCCTTTGCTCCGGGGTTACGCATATTGGTTGCCGAAGATAATTTGACCAATCAAAAATATATTCGCAATTTGTTGAGTATGTATAATTTGGAGGTAGAAATAGTTGATAATGGTAAACTTGCATACGAAGCCGTACAAACCAAAGAATTCGATTGTGTGCTTATGGATATGCACATGCCCGAAATGAATGGGGTAGATGCAACCAAAGCTATACGAGCATTGAGTGATACCAAAAAAGCTGCAATTCCTATAATTGCACTTACTGCCGCTGCATACAAAGAAGACGAAGATCGTATGATGCAGGCTGGGGTAAATGCATTTTTAACGAAACCGGTAAACGAACCTAAACTTTTGCGAACTCTACAGGGGATAGATGAAAAATTTACTTGTGTAAAAACAGAATTGCCGGTGCAAGAACCTGTACAAGAAACACAAAATACTGTTACGGTTACAGAAAATATAGAAATGCAAGAAAATTGCATTGCAAAAGAGGTTGTTTCGAATCAACAAGAAAGTGGAGAAAGTGATGATACAGGGCCACTGATAACCCAAGCCGATTTTTACGAAAACTTTGGTATGTTTAAAGCCGATGTGTTGAACGATATAATAGATGACTTTGTAAACAATGTAGAAGCAAAAATGGCACGCATAAAATCGAGAATAGACGCCGACGAAATGCGTAAATTAATGCTCGATGCACATTCATTGAAAGGAGAGGTGGCAATGTTTGCAGCATACAAAGCAAAAGAAGCCATGTTTACACTCGAAGACAAAGGACGCAAAGAAATACGCGACAACTTACAAGCCGACTATGCTAAGGCATACTCCTTGGTAATGAGGTTAAAAGAAGAATTGCTGGGGTATAAAAAGTAAATAGTGTAATACATATACAACACAATATGGTGGATATGTATGATAAAGTAATACATATATGGTAGTTTGCGGCTATTCTATGACGGCAGAGCGACAGTAAGTTGTTGACAAATGATAAGTGACAAAGAATGAATAAAATTACATACATTTTTGGGGCAGGTGCAAGCCGACACGCTTTGCCAATCGTTAGCGAAATGCCTGACAGAATAAAAGCATTAATTGAACTATTAGAAAGCGATAGTCTAAAACTGGACGACACTTTTACATACACGGACTTGCAACTTCGCAATCCAAAGACAAATCGTGAGTTTCAGCTTGACATGATTGCCTCCTTGAAATGGATGATGGAGGCAAGTCAAAACCACGCAAGTGTTGATACGTTTGCAAAAAAACTTTTCATCAAGAGAAAGTATGAAGACCTAAAGCGATTAAAAATTGCCATGTCTGTATGTAAGCTCCCCCAAAAACCGGACAGTTTAAAAGTATAAAAAAAGTATTAATTTTAAACTGTATTATGAAA
>Ga0116190_1001919_pt1 | contig 17198 bp, 12 predicted proteins | sample AD_JPNTR4_MetaG_FD_89808 | JGI IMG/M metagenome (GOLD analysis project Ga0116190, IMG submission 89808) | Active sludge microbial communities of municipal wastewater-treating anaerobic digesters from Japan - AD_JPNTR4_MetaG | ecosystem: Engineered > Bioreactor > Anaerobic > Digestate | place...
AGGAGGATTGAGTCCTGTAAAATTTTGCGATTTTTCCCTTAATGGGAGTACTCCCATTAAGGGAAAAGAAATATCTTTGTTACATTATAATTAAACACTGTCCTAAAAATGGGAAGCTTACAGCTGCTTTTTTGAATTTTTTTAGTCTTTCAGTCGCCATATTAATTGTTTTATCGTCAAGTAAATTTTTGTATTTATCTTTTACAATTATGCTTTCAAATGTTAAATCAATTCTATTAAGTTCCCACATTTTTATAAAACCATTTTGAATTTGTTCAAGTCCAGTACTCATTAGTCTTTTACATGCTCCAATTGCTCCATAATTTTCAATGAAATCCAAAATAAAAATGCTTTGAAGTTTTTTGTCTATTTTACCTGATTCCTCCCAAGCTTTCAACAAGTCTTCTTTAAGTTCATTCTCAAGTTCTACAAATTCTTTTTCTGCTTTGTCTGCACCCGAGTCAGTTGATAATTTTGTGGTCAATTTATCTGGAGGCACTGATTTTTCAAGAAGTTGTTTAAATCTAATATTAAACTGTTTTATCAAATTTTCCTCTCTTGAAATTATTACAGATTCCAAATTATTGTATTCAGCAGAATATGTCCAGTTATATGAGCCTGTAATGACTTTTTTATTATCGAAAATGGCAAATTTATTATGCATGAACTTGTCTTGATATGATTGAATAATTTGGTAGATGCCGCCGACCTTAATAAACTCATTAAAATTTAGTCTTTTATTAACGATATCGTCACTAACAATATTTTGACTTGCACGCCAGCTTTTACTTTATCTACTAAAAGTCCAAGAAGGTCTTTATTTGTAAACCAGGCAACCGCAATTAAAATAGAGCTTTTACAACCTGTAATCTCATTTTGTAGTTGCTCAAATATTTTATTAAATGATGCTATCGTTTCCATTTTTATTTCTTTAAAGTTGCACCCAACTACTATATATGTATTATTTTATCATACATATTCAACAATTTACGTTGGGTATCTATGATTTTTATGTTTTTTTTAATCACTAAATATATAAAAAAAACGTTTGTCTGTGTGCTGTTTTTAATTGTTTTTTGTTAATTTTTAGAATCTGTTTCTTGCCTTATTCCTAAAAACAAAAACCAAAAGAAAAGCGTGTGAGATCAAAATCTCTATAGTAGGCAGGTTCTATTTTTTGATAATTATATGAAAAGTCTGTATAAAATTTGGATTTTTCTAAAATTCTACGTTCTAATCCAATACCAAAAGAAAATCCATACGCTTGATTTTCAATAGCATGAATATCGTCGCGAATAAATGCATGGGTGTACCCAATTTTACCGGCAACGGCGGTTCTGTTCATTTTGAGCATTTTTAACACAAACCCAAAGCCTACTTGTTTCATAACAAACGATTGCGGCAGTTTAATGACACTGTCTGTTTTTGTAAATATAGTGTATCGTGTTTGAATATATGATGCATAAGGAAAAAATGATGAGGTAAGCGGGTGGTTTAATTGGAATCCTGCTCCCCAAAAAAACATTGACTTGGTATCGTATGTTTTTTGAATAGTTTGATTTCTCGGTATAAACATACCAAATTCACCATATGGTCTTAAAATAACTTCTTTAAATGATATTGAATCATTTTTTTGCGACAAAGCTTCGGGTGGTGGTATATATTGTGCTAACGATACCCAATGAAAAGAAATCATTATAATACATATTATTCCGCCTATTCGTATCATACCATACAATGTTATTCTGCAAAAATACAGGTAATATTAGGTTTTTGAGTTATGAAAATGTTAAGATTGTGTTTACATTACAAAATTACACACTACATATACATTAATATGTTATAGAGACATGTATGTGTTGAAAGACATGACTATGACTATGATTTTATAAAGGTTAGTAACTTGTTGATTTTTACTGTAAGGCTTTACATACACATAACATTTATGTAATGCAGTGGTAATTTTTGTATTGTATTCTTGCACTGTAATTTAATATAAATATATGAAAGAATTAAAACGAGAAATAGAATTGGTTGTGCTTTCTGATATTCATTTAGGTACCTATGGCTGCCATGCCAAAGAGTTAGCTTCATATTTAAAAAGTATTAAACCTGAAATTTTAGTATTAAATGGTGATATAATAGATATATGGCAATTTAAAAAAAGTTATTGGCCAAAATCGCACATGAAAGTAATTAAACATATCATAAATCTTGCAGCAAAAGGTACTCGGGTATATTATGTTACCGGTAATCATGATGAAACATTCAGGCGATTTGTTGGTGCAGAATTAGGCAATATAACTATATGTAATCAATTAGAATTAACATTAGATTCAAAACGAGCATGGTTTTTTCATGGTGATGTGTTTGATGTTGTAATACAAAATTCTAAATGGCTTGCTATTGTTGGTTCTGTAAGTTATGATTTGCTTATACGTGTAAATCACATCGTAAATAAAGTAAGTAAATTATTTGGTAAAGGTAAAGTTTCATTGTCAAAAAAAATTAAGGATAATGTAAAATCTGCTGTAAAATACATTAATAATTTTGAAGAAACAGCTGCTCATGTTGCTCTGCAAAAGGGGTTTGAGTATATAGTGTGTGGTCATATACACCATGCAGAAAAACGCTTGATTACAATTCAGGATGAAGGTTCAATATTGTATTTAAACTCAGGCGATTGGGTTGAAAATCTTACTGCATTAGAATATAATAATAAAGAATGGGAAATATATCAACATGAAGAAGAAAAACAAGTTGATAGTACTGATGATATTGATGTGTTGACCGATTTAGATAATAAACAGATATTCAATTTAATGCTTAAAGATTTTAGTAATTAAAACCATAAATAAAAAAATACAGTATGCCAATGAAAATTTTATATGCAGTGCAGGGTACAGGTAATGGTCATGTAAGTAGAGCTTGTGATGTAATTCCCGAACTTAAAAAATATGCACAAGTAGATATTCTCATTTCAGGATATCAAGCAGACTTGCAATTGCCTTTTGATGTTACATATAAATTATATGGTATGAGTTTTATATTTGGCAAACATGGAGGAGTAGATATTTGGCAAACAATTAAGCGAGCAAAAATTTTTCGTTTTTTGCGAGATATTAAACGCATTCCTGTTGAATCATATGATTTGGTTATAAATGATTTTGAACCTATAACCGCATGGGCATGTAAACGTAAAAAAATTCCATGTATAAGTGTTAGTCATCAATCTGCAGTGTTGAATCCACATGTGCCAAAACCTCCTAAAACAGATTTGTTAGGAAAATTTGTTCTCAAATATTATGCTCCTACAACCAAACAATATGGTATACATTTTAAATCTTATGATACCAATATGTTTACTCCGGTAATTCGTAAAGATGTTAGAAATACTGCCCCTGTTAAAAATGGTCATTACACAGTTTATTTACCTGCTTATGATGACCGATTATTATTAGATATTTTTACACAATTGCCCGAAGTAAACTGGCATGTATTTTCTAAACATATGAAAATAAAAGCTGTATTTGGAAATGTTACCATTTTTCCTGTTTCGCATAAGGAATTTGGTGAAAGTTTAATTACTAGCAGTGGGGTATTTTGCGGAGCAGGTTTTGAAACTCCGGCAGAGGCATTGTTTTTAGGAAAAAAACTTATGGTAATCCCTATGAAAAATCAATTTGAACAACAATGTAATGCAGCTGCACTCAAAGATATGGGAGTGCCGGTTTTGTATTCACTCAGCGAAAAGAGTATTGATAAAATTTCGCAATGGATTATATTTGGTTCGGCTATTTCTGTTGATTATCCCGATGTAATACCACCAATGATAGAAAAAGTAATACAAGAAAATCTCATTCAAAACATTTAATAGTTAATTAACATATCGTGTTTATTTATTAAGTAATTATTAAGCAATTTGAAGCGATTTTAACTTTATCATAACAAAAGCATAATATTGTTTTTCCTCTTTTTTTTTGCTCTCATGCAATCTTTGTATTGTAAAAAAAACGATAAAATGAAACAAAGTTTTTTATTAGTAATAATATCTATAATTCTTATAAATATTGGGTTTTCTCAAGAAACACATACCTTTACCGAAACCGATAAAAAAGCTTTGGAAAAAGTAATAGTTGAGAAATATTATGTGGCACAATCAAAAGATGTAAAAGATACTGTAGGCGGTGTACTTGCAAAAAAATCTGTAACGTATAGAGTGTATGTTGATTTATTGCCGGGATACAAATTACAAACAGTATGGGGAAGTGAAGAGCAACCGCTGTTTTTTAAAACGTCAACCTATTTTTATAATAATATAAATGGGGCAACTACAGGTGATGATTTATTTGATACTATTTCATTCAAAAAAAATAATGTTTTGCTTGATAGTTGGATTTCAATGGGGGCTGTAACTCGTTTTTATAATGCAGTACTACTCTCAGAAGATGTTGACGGAAGTATTTTTAATCATAAACAAGCATTGCTTCAAAAAGATGGATTACAGTATCGTGATGTATATAGAACGGTATATTTTAATTTAGATTTAACACCTCTTGAAAAACGTACAAAGTCTCAAATTTTTGCAACAAATAATGGAGCTTGGGCAAACTTTATGGGAGCACAAGGTGCAACACCCGAAAATAGAATTTTAATTGCTCAATTTACAACAAACGGTGAATTTAGTTTTGAATGTAATATTCAAGTAGGAACTCCTGCAGGCGAAGCAATTCAATTTGTAGCTCGTAATCCGCAAGGAGAGCAAGTTCAACATCAATCATTAATTTTTAGTAGTAAACATTTAAAATAAAACAAACGATGAAAAAAATTTTACTTGTATTAGGGATAGGAGTGGCAAGTTTTGCCGCTGTAGCTCAGCAACAAAATGGGTTGGAAAGAATAATAGTTGAAAAATATTATATTTCTGATGAAAATGATCAACAATGTGATGAAGGTGAATTACCTGCCGGGTCTGTAACATACAGAATATATGTAGATATGCTTCCGGGATATAAATTCCAAACGTGCTATGGTGACGAAAATCATGAAATGCGTTTTGAAACAACTACTAAATTTTTTAATAATGAAAAACGAGGAAATTCTACTCCTACATTTACGTTTGACCATGCAAAAAAAGGAACAGTATTATTAGATTCATATGTTACTGCAGGAGCCGCTTGTGATGGATATTACGGAATACCTAAAAATTTAGATAATGAAATAGGAACCCTTGTAAATTCAGATGGTTACTTGCAAGCTTCATTTGATGCCGCGGGTAATGCTATAAGTGTAAAAGACGGTTTATTGGAAGCTGATTTAAATAATTATCCTATGGATGTTACAACTATAGGTATTAGTACTTTTTTGAATGCTATAAAAGCTCAAAATGCTACTACAAATGGACAATCATTAGTTGTAACAAATGGTGCATGGGCTGCTCTTGGTGGTGCTATGGGACCAACTTCGGAAAATATATTATTGATTGCTCAATTTACAACCAACGGTACTTTTTCATATAAATTAAATGTTCAAATTGGTAATCCTAATGGATACGATGCTGAAAATTATGTTGTGTCTGACCCAATTGGTGATGAAAAAACAATTGCTTCATTACAAGGAACATATGAACCTGTAGCAATTTCAAAACCTACTGTAAGTATTACATCACCTTCAAGCGGAGCTAAATTTAAAGTAGGACAATCAATTCAAATTACAGCAAATGCTACTGATGGTGATGGAACAATAGCACAAGTTGAATTTTTTGTTGATGGAGTTTCAATAGGTGTAGATAATACAGCCCCATATTCAGTAAATTATACCGGGGTATTAGGAAGTAAAACTATAACAGCAGTTGCTAAAGATAATGATGATCAAACAACTACTTCTATAGCAGTACAAATTACAGTAGAAGAAGAAACTTCTGTTGAAGAAATTACAAACAGTGACATTACTGTATATCCTGTTTATACAAATTCAACAGTAGAAGTTACGGTTCCTTCGGCATCGCACATACAGTATGAAATATACAGTGTTTTAGGTGTGGTTGTAGAAAAAGGAATAGCACATAATTCTAAATTCGAATTAGATTTATCATCTCTATCGAGCGGACAATATATAGTGAAAGTTATTGCTGATTCAAAATCATATTTAAAACGTGTAGTTAAAAAGTAACATCTCTCTCTTCATATGTATCCTCTCAAAACTGCAAATCATTGCACCAAGCCCCAAGCTTTATTGGTTAAAGAGTTAATCATACAATGCAATGGTTTCGGTTTTGAGTTTTTTAAAAAGTATTAACAGTTTTTTATAGAATATAGATTCGTAATATGCGAAAAGTTGTAGTTATAAGTGTAGTTTCTTTGTTAAGTTGGATAAGTGTTGTTGGTCAAGGAGTAGTAAAAGGAAAAATTACCAATGAATTGAATGAACCGGTAATTGCAGCTTCTGTGTATCTTGAATCAAATGAAAGTTATGGTGTATACAGTGATACCGATGGTAATTATGAAATTGAATTGCCGCATAATACCCCACAACGTGTTGTAGTATCATATTTAGGGTATAGTAATCAAACCTTTGAAGTAACCGTAAAGAAAGGACAAGTGTACTTGAAAAATATAAAACTTGTTCCTTCACAACAAGCATTAAACACTGTAGTAGTAACAGGTAAAGCCAATTTAAGTAATGATATGGCTTTAGAAAAAATGCGTATGAAAACAGCAGCAAGTATTGACTATATTTCGGCTGCTACTATTAGTAAAACAGGAGATGCCAATGTAATTGCTGCAGTATCGCGAGTTTCGGGTGTTTCAACCTATGGCGGGTTTATAACTGTGCGTGGTATAGGTGACCGTTATATTCGTACTACCATAAATGGTATGAGTATTCCAACACTGGACCCGTTTACCAATAATATTAAACTTGATATGTTTCCTACAAGTTTAATCAACAATGTAATTATTACAAAAACATATAGTGCCGATTTACCGGGTGATTGGGCTGGTGCTTTCTTATCGGTTGAAACCAAAACAAATCCAAACAAACTTATTGCATCGTATGAATCTTCTTATGGATACAATAGCCAAACAACATTTAAAGAAATTCTTACTACGCAAAAAAGTAAAACAGATTGGTTAGGGTATGATAATGGGTTTAGAGAATATGATCATGATTCGTTTGTAAATGCAAAAATGAAACCCGAAACGTATGATCAGTTTGTCGCACTAGGTTTAGGAGATTATTTTTCTTCTATAGGTGTTACCGATTATAGAACTTGGAATATGAATCCGGTATTCTATACCAAAATGGGATTAATAGAAATGGGATTACTTGATAAATCACAAATTAATGATAATGAAGCATATTTATCTGCTTTAAGTGAATTTAAATCTACCTATTCTAATCAAGCCTTTGAAATTATAAATAAAGAAGCTTCGGAGTCATTTAAGCGATTGCCAAACACATGGACTCCTCATTATAGAAAAGCATATTTTAATTCAAGTCAAAGTATAAGTATTGGTAACGAAATTCCGGTATTTAATAGGCCTTTTGGGTATTTAGTAAATATTCGATATTATAATTCAAATCAATATGACCCAAATTCTGTATCATATAGATTGGTAAATACAGAAAAAGCTCAATATGATTCTATTCATCAGCAGGTTTGTAAAGAAACAAACGGGTGGAGCGGATTGGCTACATTTTCGTATAAATTGCACAGATATCATACTGTTAGTGCACTTGTAATGCCCAATATAAACGGAGCTAATAATATAAGAATTCGTGAATATTATGATTTGCAAAATCAAGGTGCCGGAGTGGTTATAACTACATCTACGTTTTATGAAGAACGTAAACAAATTATTTATCAATTAAAAACTGAACATGAGTTTCCGGCTACGTTAGCAAAAATTACAACACAATTTTCATATACCGACGGAGCAAGTTCTGCCCCCGATTTTAAAGATAATTCATATTTAGCTCAACGAATGTTTCGCTATTTAGATGAAAATACAGCTGATGCAAAACTTCATTTAGAATATCCAATTATGAAAAGTTCGGGTTATAATAGATTAATCAAAGCCGGAGCTTCATATCAATATACCAATCGTCAAGCTGAGCAACGATTGTATTATTTAGGAGTGAATACACAGTTGCTTAATGGTAGAAGTATGTATGATATTGAAAATCATAATATAATTACTGTTATGCAAAATGATGTGCCTACCAGTACTATGATAAGCTTCTATCAAGATTCTAAACTTCCCATAAATCAAAGTTTTGGGTTTTCTGAGGTGAGTGCTCTCTATGGTATGGTAGATTATCCTATACAAAGAAATTTGCGAGCAATTGGAGGTGTGCGTTATGAAGATTCTTATATGTTTACCGATGTAAATTTATATCATGAATTAGGACTTTCGCCTGATGATGAGCGACGTAGAACTACTCTTACGCAAGTAAATAAACCCGGTAAAGTTAATGAAAATAAATTGTTGCCATTTGCTACCGTAATTTATAAAGTGCAGCAAGAAACTACTACACCGCTTCAATTAAAATTAAATTATTCAAAAACACTTGCACGTCCATCAATTCGTGAAATATCAGATATTTCATTGTTCGATTTTGAATTGCGAAAACAGGTAAGTGGTAATTATATCTTAAAAATGGTTGAAATTCAAAATTATGATATACGTGCCGAATATTATCATCCTAAAGGAAATAGTGCTTCGGTAAGTTTGTTTGCTAAAAATTTCAAAAATCATATAGAATTAGTAGATTTTGATGAAATAGGTTACGTATGGGTAAATAATCTTGGCAAATCGTGGTTACGAGGAGTAGAATTAGAAGGTACTGTTACAATACTTAAAGGGTTAGATTTTAAATCAAATGTAACCTTGGTTCAGTCTCAGTCAACCTTTAGTAAAAGTTATACTAAAAACGATGGAAGTTATGTATATGGCGATACAGTAACACGCAGTATGTTTGGCCAAGCTCCTTACGTTATTAATGGTATATTAACCTATACTAATGATAGTTTAGGTGCTACAATTTCTTTGTCATACAATTTACAAGGACCACGCTTAGTAATTACCGGATCGGGTGATATACCTGATATTTATGAACGTGAACGTCATTTGCTTGATTGTAAACTATCTAAAAAGTTCGGAAAACATTTTTCTGCAAGTTTTACAGTAAAAGATATTCTGAATACAGCAGTAGTAAGAACATATCGCTACAATAATGCGTGGCTTATGGATTATGACAGATACCGCTATGGAACCGCATATTCTGTAGGATTATCATATAAATTATAAAAAATACAAAAACAGAGAGATATGAAAACAAAACAAACAAAACAAACAAAACAAACAAAACACATAGTGCAGTATATAGTTGCTTTATGTGTAAGTGTATGTGGTTTTAGTATGCTAATGCCAATTCATGCACAAATTGAAAATGTAATAGTAGAAACATATTATGTTTCTAATGCTGCCGATGCTACCGTTACCGACGGTGGTAGTGTTCCCGAAGGTTCTGTAACATACAGAGTATTTATTGATTTAGCAAAGGGTTCTAAATTGTTGGGATTATTTGCCGATGAGCATCATCGTTTATTTATAGCGAGTGATGACTTTGTGTATAATAATACATTAGATGGTGTAAGTATTGCTAAAGATTTAAATAAATATCGTTACAGCGAAAACACTGTAGCACTCGATTCATGGCTAACATTGGGGCAAATGTCATTCTCGAGTTCTAAAACCTATGGTGGTGTATTAAAACAAAATGACACTGATGGTTCAAAAGTTGGTGGAAAGAATAATGATTACAATATTTTAATTAATACCGATGAACGTGCCGGCATTCCTATTACACAAGCTGATGGTATGATGATAATGTCAAATGTACCGGATGATAGTTGGATTATATATGGATTAAAAGATCCGCTGTCGGGTAAAGATTCTACTATTTTTGGTTCATTAAAAAAAGGAAAAGAATTTGAATCATATGATTTTTTATTGAAATGTAGTGGTGTTCAAGGTTTAGATTCTTTAAATCATGTATTAGTTGCTCAAATAACCACAAAAGGTGAAATTGAATTTGAATTGAATGCAGAAGTTGAAACCGCTGATGGTAAAATTATTAAATATGTTGCTGTAAATGGTGGACAACTTGGTTCTGATATAAAACTAAGTCCATATTTGAAGTATCCGCAAGAATGTGGATGTACCGATAGAAATTATCTTGAATTTGATGAAAAATATTCTTGTTCGGAACCTTCGGCATGTAAAACTCCTATAGTGTTAGGTTGTATGGATACATATGCATGTAATTTTGATGCTACAGCAAATGTTCATATTCAAAATATGTGTTGTTATCCTGGATTTTGTTTTGATAAAGATATACAATTAGTATGTCCTCAATTTAATGCACAACCTTTGGTTTATATGTATCCAAATCCAACTAAAAATAATTTGACTCTTAAAGTATTAAGTCCTGAAGAAACAGAAATGTCATATAAAATTCTAGATGATATGGGGTCGGTACAAATGCAAAAAGAAAATATAAAATTAGGAAATTTTTATACTAACTCATTGCAAATAGGACAATTAAAATCGGGTATATATCATTGTGTAATTACTATTGGTAATTATACAGAATTTAGAACAATTATAAAAGAATAACAATGAAAAACGTTTTTTTATTAATTACTGTAATAGTTGGTTTTGTAAGTGTTATGGTGATTTCTTCGTGCAACAAGGAAGAAGTAAAACCTACAATACTTATTGATAGTGTAGTAGATATAGACGGTAATGTATATAAAACTATTAAAATTGGTAAAACATGGTGGATGGCAGAAAATTTACGTGTTACAAAGTTTAATAATGGAACAAAATTAATACATGTAACCGATAAAAATGATATTGATTTTCCATGGCAAACACTTACAAAACCTGCATTTTGTTCATATGCTTTTAAGCAAGATACTATAGGCTTAGGGTATTTATATAATTGGCATGTAATAACAGATACCAATTCTATTGCACCTCAAGGTTGGCGAATAGCAACTGATGAAGATTGGAAACAATTAGAAGCCTATCTTGGAATGTCAAAATCTGAACTTGATGCAACGGGGTGGCGAGGCGAAAATGTTGGCGATAAAATGAAAGCTGTAGGTGTAACGTATTGGTTTCCATCAACGGATAAATACAATGTGTGGGGTGAAGATGTTGTCGGGTTTAAAGCTATGGCAGGTGGATGTAGATTACATAATGGTAAATGGGGTAATCCGGGAATTGGATATACCGGTATGTGGTGGACTTCAACCAAAACTTCTGATACAACTGCGTTGTATAGGTATTTAGATTATAAACAATCAAAAGTGTTTAGAGCATATGCTCCATTAAATTATGGAATGAGTATACGATGTGTAAAAGATGATAAATAACCTCGATTACTTCAAATTTCGAGATTTTTGCATTTACATATAAATTATAAAAAAGCCACACACATGTGTGGCTTTTTTAATTATATTATCTATAGTGTTTACAACAAAAAATCATATTTTTTGTTGTAATATATATTGATTTTACATTCATATAATATTAGATGACGTGAATAATGGGATGTAAATTTTCAAAGAAATACACATTAAATTTATGTTAAGTGTTGTTGTTTTTTAGAAACAGTAAGTTAAAAAAAGCCTGGTTTTGCTTACAAAATCTTAAACATTACATAAGAAATTATATAGGTACTATATGCATTTGTCAATATACATTTGTATCGTTCAACAATAGTGTTGAATTAATACAAATTAAAATTGATTAAACAATGAAAACAAAAAACTTACTAACAAACAAATTGATTTCTACTGCTGCTATGGCAGTTATGGGAGTTGGTTCTCTGTTTGCACAAACAAATTTAGGTGCAGATTGCGGATGTCCATCAATTCCTAATCGTACTACTATCGTTGAGGTATCATCGTTGGCTGCTGCTGATGGTGCATTAACTGCAGCGAATACTGTATTTACATGTGACAAAATTTATGTTTTGGACAAAAAAATCTATGTGCCAAACGGTAAATCTTTAACAATTCAACCGGGAACTCTTATTAAAGGTAGAGCACATGGTGGTGTTGCTGAAAACGCTGCTGCTTTAATCGTATCACGTGGTGGTAAAATTTTTGCAAGTGGTACAGAAACATGTCCAATTGTATTCACGGCAGAAGCTGACAACTTAGATGGTACATATCCTATTGGAAACGTAGGTAAATGGGGTGGTATTGCATTATTAGGTCAAGCACAAAACTGTATAAACGGTGGTGAGAATGGTAACTGTATTGCTGCTGGTTTAGGTGTTGTGGAAGGTTTCGACGTATTGAATCCTTACAACTGGTATGGTGCTGATATAAATAATTCTAAAGGTAATGGTGCTGAGCAATTTAACGACGATGATAACTCAGGTATAATGCGTTATGTTTCTATTCGTCACGCAGGTTGCGAAATCGCACAAGGAAACGAATTAAATGGCCTTTCATTAGCATCAGTTGGTCGTGGTACTACAATAGAAAATATTGAAGTAATATCAAATGACGATGATGATATTGAAATATTCGGGGGAACTGTTAATTTACGATATATTACATCTATGTTTGGTTGCGATGATATGCTTGACTACGACTTAGGTTGGAATGGTACAGCTCAGTTTATATTCGGAATTCACGAACCAAACAATACAAATGGTAACTTATGGCCTGGATCTTCTGATAATGGTTTAGAGGGTGATGGTGATGATAAAAATTTAACAACAACTTTTGACAAAACAAAACGTTCTAATCCAACAATCTACAATGCAACGTTTGTAAGTAACGGTAATTTTACTCCAACTGCTGATAACACAGGTGTTGCTGGTATTATGGCTAAAGATAGAACACAAGGTTCTATATATAACTCAGTATTTGTTAACTTCCGTTCAGGATTACATTTAGCTACTAATGCTACTGAAGGTAATGCATATCAAAACTGGTCAAATACTGCTACAGAATTAACATTGTCTATACCTAATTCATTAAAAGTAAAAAACAATACATTTATTGGTTGCGATATGCCTATGTCTATAGGTGCTTTAGTATCGGGTAAAAATGCTACTATTCAATCTGTAACTCCAACAGCTCCTTCTGCTGCAGATTTAACACAATTTACTACTACCGATAAAAACATTGTTATTCCTGCAGGTTCTTTAGATCCTAAATTCGGATTTGCATATGTGTGGGCTATGAATACTGCAACTAATGCTGTAACTACCAAATATGATGTTGTACCTTCTTCTATAGCTGCTACAGTAAGTGGAACTGCTAATCCATTCTATTCAAATGAAGCAGCGCCACAAGCGAAAGGTATGATACCGGTAGCTTACAGAGGTGCATTTGCTCCTACCGGAAAATCATGGGTAAGTGGTTGGACTCTTGCTAAATTGTTACAAACAACTGCAGGTTTACAAAACAACCCAACTGACATTAACCAAGATGGGAAAACTGACGTAACTGACTTCAATATGTTAGCATCTAAATTCGGTCAAGCTAATCTATAAAACAACAAACAACCATAAAAAAATAAAATAAAACAACCATAAAACTTTTAAACCAATGAAAAAATTAATTTTAGGAATAGCTATGCTGTGCATAGCATTCCTTTCTCAAGCACAGACTATGTTAGAGAATGTAATAGTCGAAAAATTTAATACCGATGCAAATGGTAGAGTAACGTATCGAATATTTATTGATATGGCTCCCGGAGCTCAATTAAGTACAATATTCGGTGATCCTGATCACACACTACGTTTTGCAACAACTACTACATTTTATAACGTAGGAACAACATTTACCGGTAATCAAATAGGTGATGGTGTTGTAAATTACGATTCATACATTACCGTAGGTGCTGCAACCGAAGCTCAAGTAGCAGTTCCTAAAGCATTAGATACTGATGGTACTGTAGACGGTATGATGACTGTAGCTCCTAAAGATATAACTATTATAGGTATGTCGGGAACAACAGCACCTCTTAACGTGTTCAGAAACGTATCAGGTAATACATTTGAAATTTCAAATGCAGCATGGGCATCACTTGATGGTGCTGTAGGTGCTACTGCCGAAAATATTATAATGATTGCTCAAATTACTACCGATGGTGCTTTTTCATATGATTTAAATATTCAATTAAAAAATGCAATGGGTGATGCAGAACAATATTTTGGAACTCCTGCTGCAGGTGAATTTACTCATGCAAATTTAAAAGGTATATTTGCACCAAATGTAATGCCTACTGTAGCTATTACAGCTCCGGCAGCAGGTTCTACATTTAATACAGGTTCTGTTACTATTACAGCTACTGCTGATGCACAAGATTTATATGGAACCGGTGACGTTATAACAAGTGTTGCTTTTTATGCAGGTGCTACTTTAATTGGAACTGATAACTCTGCTCCATATGAAGTTACCTATAATGCTTCTACAGAAGGTACATTTGTATTAACTGCTGTAGCTACCGATAGCGAAGGTGGTTCTACAACTTCGGCTCCTGTTTCAATTACTGTTACTAATCCTGCTCCTGTAGTTTCTATTACAGCTCCTTCTGCAGGTACTGTTGCAACAGGTAATATTACAATAACTGTAAATGCTACCGATGATGGGTCTATTGCTTCTGTACAATATTTTGCAAATGGTGTATCATTAGGTACTGCTACAGTTGCTCCTTTTAGCTTAACATATAATGCTTCTACCGAAGGTGTATTTGCTCTAACGGCTGTTGCAACCGACGAAGAAGGTAAAACTACAACTTCAGCTCCTGTTTCAATTACAGTTTCAAATCCGGCTCCGGTTGTTTCTATAACTTCTCCTGCTGCAGGTACAGAATATGCAATAGGTGATGTAGTTACTATTACTGCAAATGCTACCGACGATGGTTCTGTTGCAAGTGTTACATTCCGTGTAGGTTCTACTGTTATTGGTACTGTAAATGCTGCACCATATACTATCAATTATACTATTACAACCGATGGTATCAAAAATTTAACTGCAGTAGCTACTGACGAAGAAGGTAAATCTACTACTTCAGCTGTTGTTTCTATTTCTGTTCCAAGTGCTACTTCATATGAAATAGCTGTTGATTCTTTAGCATGTAATTCTTCTGATATTTTTATGGTACCTATAGTTCGTACTAATGTACTTGCTAATTGTACAGGTTTTGATATAGAATTAAAATATGATAAAACTAAAGTTCAGCCTACCGGTGAAATTTCTATCAACAACGATCTTATCAACCGTTTATATGCATCTGCTACAACTGACATTAAAAATGGTAAAATCAACATTTCTCTATACTTAAATGGTGCAGGTGGTTTAGCTACTTTCAACGGTATAGGTCAAGTAGTTGCTGTAGAATTTGCAAAAACAGCAAACTTTAGAGCTGTTGATACAGTGTTGTTTACAGCTACTTTATTAGAAAGCTATAATTTATATACACAACCTGTTGCTGTAGAAAACGGAACATTACGTACATATCGCAATGCTAATTTCTCTGGTTCTTTACAATATTGGGCTGATAAAAAAGCTATAGGATATGATGGTACAAATTTAATTACCAACATTACTGCTTCTGGTGTAACTGTTCATCCAAATGCTCAAGGTACATTTACATTTACTAATACTAACGATAGTATTACAATAACTCGTGATATTGATGAAAATACAGATGTAATGCCTGTTGTAAACGGTTATGATGCATATTTAGCTGCATTAGTTGCTGTGAAAGATGCTCGTTTTATTCCAAATATTTACCAAATTCTTGCAATGGACGTAAATATGGACGGTATTGTAAGTGCGGGTGATGTTTCTCAAATTAACCAACGTACAGCCTTATTACGTGGAAACTTTGTACAAGTAGGTGGAGCAGCAAAAGATTGGTTATTTGTAGATGCTGATGCAATTGCTAATGATCCTAAATTCCAAATTTCACGTGTATATCCTAATCCAGATGGTATAGGTTACTCTATGTATATGGTTCCTTCTGTTGACGATGTTATGAGTCTTGCTACCGAACTTGATGGTTGTGGTGTAACTTCTAAAACATATGTTGGAATTATGATAGGTGATGTAGATGGAAACTACAAAAAATTAACTCCTCAAAATACTGCTGACTATGCTTTATTAAAATCTGAATCAGTAGAAGTTGCTTCTCATGATAAAGTTACTTTTGATATGGCTAAAGCTGTTGTAAACGGAAATTATATTGATGTTCCTGTATCTATATCGTCTGATTTTGCTATTTATTCATTAGACTTTGCATTACAATACAACGAAAAAACATTACAATTTGCTGAAGTTATATCAAACGATAAAAACTTAAAAGTTGTATCGTATTACAATTCAAATGACAATACATTACGTTTAACTTCTTACAAAATGGATGAATTAGCAGAAGGTTCTGCAGTTGTAACTGTTCGTTTTGAAGTGTTATCTACAGATGTAGTTTGTAATGATATAGCAAATGTAAAAGCATATTTAAATGGTGAACTAGTAAAATCTGAAGTTACTACAACTAAAGATGGTGACATCTTAAATCCGGAAACGTTAGAAGCAGCTATTTATCCAAATCCTGTTGTAGATGTATTACAAGTAGTAGTTTCTCAAGAGTCTAAAATTGAAGTTCTTAACGTGTTAAGTCAACCAATTTTTGTGATTGAAAAAGCTATGCCTAATACAGTTTATTCTATAGATGTTACAGGATATGCAAAAGGTACATATTTCGTGAAAGTATCTAATGATACTGAAGAAGTGGTGAAACCAGTTATCAAAAAATAATAACCCAAATACATTCTAACACCACTATTATTAAGGGGTTGTTCGTAAGAACAACCCCTTTTTTTATAATATGCAATTTTATATATTGAAATTACAGAAATAATACTTTTTTTAATGAAAAATGTTTGTACGCATACATATTATTACAATTGTTATAAGAAAATAGCCTTACTCATGTAATTGTTTCTGTGGGGTAATATTTTATATCAATGCTAAAAAGGGGGAGAGCGTTACAAGCAACATCGGTGTTATGTACTGTATTGTTGCACAGCATGCAGTTTAATTCAATACTTGTAATTATGCTTTATTACATAATACATTATGGTGATTATATTACATA
>Ga0116190_1001925_pt1 | contig 17186 bp, 9 predicted proteins | sample AD_JPNTR4_MetaG_FD_89808 | JGI IMG/M metagenome (GOLD analysis project Ga0116190, IMG submission 89808) | Active sludge microbial communities of municipal wastewater-treating anaerobic digesters from Japan - AD_JPNTR4_MetaG | ecosystem: Engineered > Bioreactor > Anaerobic > Digestate | place...
AAGCCGGGTGGGTTTGCTGTGCTCCAGGTACCAATGGATTTAAACATGGAGCAAACCCTTGAAAACCCGGAGTATAACACCCCTGAACTCAGGGAAAAGTATTACCAGCAGCGCGACCATCTCCGCCTTTACGGCCGCGATTACGCCAAACGCCTTACCTCTGCCGGGTTTGATGTTTTAGAGGACAACTTTGTTAAGCAGCTGCCACCCCACGAGGTGGAATATTACGCCCTACCTAAGGACGAAATCCTTTACATTGCCCGAAAAAAGTAAAACCAATGAATGTTCCGCTTTACATAGCCCGACGTTACCTGTTTGCGAAAAAATCGCATAACATCATCAACATCATCTCCGTAATATCGGTTATTGGGGTTGCAACAGGGGTTATGGCGCTTGTGGTTGTTCTATCCGTTTTCAATGGCTTCGATTCCCTGATTGCCAACCTCTACTCCCATATCGATGCCGATTTGCGGATTGAAGCTAAGCAGGGAAAAACATTCCGAACCGATAGCTTACCCATTGAAAGGGTCAAGCAGATTCCCGGTGTGGCAGTATTTTCCGAAGTGGTTGAGGAGAATGCCCTTTTCCGCTACCGCGGGAAGCAACACATTGGAATTGTTAAAGGGGTTAGCAGGAACTACACTGAGCTAACCGGACTAAAGAGCAAAATAGTTGATGGCGATTTCAAGCTATGGCAAGGTAGCCAGCCCATGGCCATCATGGGCGAAGGGGTTGCCTACTACCTCAACGCCAATCTAGCCCACTTTGACCCGCTGTTTGTTTACATTCCCAGGCGGGGCAAAAACTACTCCCCCGATGCTGCCTTTATTAAAAAAGCCATTATGCCCTCGGGCATTTTTGCCATTGAGCAAGATTTTGATACCCGGTATGTAATTACACCCGTTGAGTTTGCAAGGGGTCTACTCCTTTACGATTCACTAACTGTTAGCGCCATTGAAATCAAGCTGCACACAAGTGCAAATGCCGCCAGGGTTAAAACCGATGTTGAAAACATTATTGGCAATAAGTATAGGGTATTGGACCGTTACCAGCAAAACGAGTCGCTTTACCGAACCATGAAATCGGAAAAGTTTGCCATTGCGCTAATACTGATACTTATACTCATTATTGCATCATTCAATATAGTGGGATCGCTCTCCATGCTAATTATTGATAAACGCGCCGATGTGGAGACTCTGAAAAGTCTTGGAGCAAGCAATAGCCTGATACAAAAGATATTTCTCTTTGAGGGCATGCTTATTTCCATTGGTGGCAGTATAATTGGAATTATAATTGGTTTGATAACATGTTGGCTGCAAATCACCTTTAAGCTCATTAGGCTTGAGGGCCGTGGCAACTTTATTGTTGATGCATACCCCGTTGAAGTCCAGGCCAGCGATATGATCCTAATTTTCCTGGTGGTTATAGCCATAGGATACCTGGCAGCCCGATTTCCGGTTAGGGTTATAACGCGGAGGTTGATTCAGAACGATAGTAGGAATTAGAAACGCTTTTTTTATTAATTTTTCAAGTATACTTTCCATTTTGATTTTTCTTTGTTTTAAACCAAAATGTAAGTTCATCCTAACAGGATGATGTTTGTTCATATTATTTGAAATTGAATCAAAAAAAATAAATTCAATAAACAAATTAAGCCATAACAAATTACCAGATAATTAAAACTAATAAATAATCCTAATTTTTTGAAAGATTACCTATCTTCTCCAATGATCTTTATTCTACGCTTTAATTCCTCACCATTTTCATCGACAAGTGTTAGAGTATAGCTTCCAGGTTTTGGACTGATGGCTATTTCATGAACATTCTTAGTCATACCTATAAACTCATTATTCAAATGCCAGTAAATGATTGATTCAGACTTTCTATGTGTTGCTTTTAAAATTATTTGACCACGAGTGCCATCATTTTCTATTGGAATATAAAGATCAACTCCATAAAATGGATATATGAGGTCAATATTGTTTATTTCATCATATTGAACACTACACTTAGGGTGCATTGGGGGGAGAACAGTATAATCAAAATGATTTTTTTTGTAAAACCACTCCTGTCCTGGAGGAAGGATGAACCAAGTTGTATCTTTTAAATCACTATTTGGAAAACAGGAACGATTTACTCTATACCGTTTAGATTTATCAAGAAAAATTTTTTTGTGATAAATGCATGGTAATGTTTTAATTTTTACTGCTGGAACCAACTCTTCTGTAGTATCAGGGCAAAGGTTTGAAGCAAGCATACCCGTTTTTTTGCATGTTTTTACCGTTTTTAGATCATAGTAAGGTGGCGAATACCAGCTACACGAAGGTAAAACAGAAAAAACATCAAACATTACAGGAGCCGCTGTTGCTGCACCAACTAAATCGGGTCGGCCTTCGCCATCGGCATTTCCAACCCAAACTGAAACTGTAAATTTTGGGGTTACACCAATTGCCCAAGCATCCCTGAAACCAAAACTTGTTCCGGTTTTCCAAGCTATAGTTTGCGAAGCAATAAAATTACGCCATGTGCCATCCTCCCCGGGTCTATTTGCCTCTGTTAATGCTTGAAGCGTAAGATACGCTGCACCGGGTTTAATATTAGCAGCTTCAAATGCTTGGTTAAAAAGCATTCCTCTATCAACCGTATAACGGATACTGGTTTCACGCAAAGTATCGCTTAATGCAGCCCTTGCAATTGCGGAGTATGCACGAGCCAATTCCCACATAGTGGACTCTGCACCTCCAAGTATTATTGACAAACCGTAATGCGAAGGAGGCATGTTAATACTAAGTAAACCGGTCTTATGAATGTTATTGTAGAATTTTTCGATTCCATATTCTTTCAGGAGAATAACTGAGGGAACATTTAATGAGCGAGAAATTATCTCATTAGCCTTAACCGCACCCTCAAATTTTTTACTAAAATTTAAAGGTGTAAATCCAGCAATAGCTACCGGTACATCTTTAACAAATTCCTTAGGTAATAAAAGACCCTCGGAAAGCATATATGCATAAAGGAAAGGTTTAAGTAAACTACCATAACTTCGTTTAGCTGTTATGATATCTACTTTAGATGAAAAGCTTGGATCGTCTGTCAAAATATTACCAATGTATACTAGAACTTCTCCGGTTAAATTATCCACAACCAAAATTGCCATATTTCTTATGCCATTTGCCTTAAAATGACGATGATAGCGCAGGGCTATTTTGTAAAAAATATCCTGAAGTTCACGACTAATAGTAGAACGAATAATTTTCCCCTTTAATCCATCTTTAATACAACGTGTAAGCAAGTGGGTTGCTCTCTGGCTATATTTGTTATCAGGATCTGGCAATGGCTCCAACAGTGCCAGTTGATATGTTTGGTTATCGATAACCCCCTTTTTTAAAAGTTTTCCTAGAAGAAAGTTCCTTTTAGCTAGGAGTAAATGTTGATTCCTGCCCGGGAAAATTAGACCGGGGGCGTTAGGAAGAACCGCGAGTGTTGCAGCTTCAGCCCAACTCAAATTGTCCGGACTTGTACCAAAGTATCGCCAAGCAGCGGCATCAAGGCCAATAACGTTACCCCCAAAAGGAGCATGCGATGCATACATGGCCAAAATGCTTTTTTTTGAGTATGCAAGTTCTGTTCGGAAAGCTAAAACTATCTCAATGGCTTTTTCCATGTAAGTTCGTTGTTTACCCTTTCTTGATAGCCGAACAAGTTGCATAGTGATTGTACTCGCACCACTGATTATTTTACGATTTCTTAAATTTTGAATAGCAGCTCTAACTAACGAAACCGGATTAAAACCGGGATGATAGTAAAAGTATGAGTCCTCAAATTGTAAAAGACATTTGGAAAATCGGAAGGGAACACTATCGGGCGCAGGGAACTGCCACATTCCCTCATCGGTTACTGTGGCTGCAAGCAACTGTCCATTCCGGTCAAGCAAAACAGTTGAGGACGAAGCCTTAAAACTAACCGGTTTTACAAACAATAAAAATGCAAGCAGGAGAATTACTCCTGCAAGCATATATTTTATAAAAGGCTTGGCTGTTTTAATAATCACCAATGGCTTAATCAGTTTATTCCACTCTAACCCAGCCGCCTTTTTTATACGATGCAATAGTGTTATCATACATTGCTTCACAGTACGGCCCAGGCATGTAAAATTTTCCGGCATAGGTTGCAGTAAGTTTTACAGAAAATTTCTTGCTTTCGTTAGGTTTTAAGCTAAAGTATGTAATTACTCTATCGTCACGAATATCTTGATAATCAAAGTTACTCGACGTAGTATTCTCGCCGCTTTCTAATCGAGTATTTTGAATTTCCCACCCCGATGGGAAGATTTGAGTTAGTGCTAGCTCCTTAACTTCTCCTCTAACACCAGGATTGAAAACTGTTACCTCACATTTAAAATCGGTACCTTTTTTTAATTGCTCTGGGCTGATTACATTACCATCGTTGGAAAGGTATGCTACCTTCATGGTAATATTACTTTCGAATGTTTTTTCTTCACCTAAAGGAGGAATACCAGTAAGTGAAAGATTTACAAACATTGGCTTAGTAGATAAATTCTCATATGTAATATTGTTATTACCTTCCTTTATTTGCAATACGCTCCTAGCAATTGGTTTTTCGGTAGTAATTTTCTCGGTTTTTCCATTTATGGTATACCGAAGGTTTACATCGCTTCTCTCTTTAGTCTGCATGGACATCTTTGATAAGGCAAGTAGTGATACTGCCGTTTCCTGTGTGCTTAACCAACGGTTACCTGAAAGACTGTTACTTATTTCTCTAGCTAATCGGAAACCGTTGGAATCATCATTAAGTAGAACTAAAGTTTCAAGAACTATTGCCTTATCTCGTAAATCCGAACCATAGGTGAAACTAAGTTCCCTATAAGGCTCAAACTTTATAGGTGTATTTTGAATAAGTGCTTTTGCCGTTTCAACCTGACCAATTAAGGCGTAAGCGGCAGCAAGTCTCATTTTTGCAGTTAAGTCCAACTGTTGTTCCTTTAGCTTATTCATTGCTCCAATTTCAGGCTTTTTAGCAAGAGCTAATGTATAAAGCCTATAAGCTTGAATCAAGCCAGAGTTAGTGTAACGGCTAGCGTCATATAGGTATTCACGTGCAGCATTTCGTTGATAGTTAACCCAATTGTTTAAAATCGATTGCGGAATATTATAACCAGCATTTTGTGCTTCAATCAGAAAATGACCAACGTAGCTGGTGCTCCACTCGTCACTATAGTTGTACGATGGCCAATAGCGAAAACTCCCATCAGTATTTTGAAGTTTTGAAAGTTTGGTTATCGATTCATTGACAAAGTAATTTATATTACCTCTTTGCTCCGATGAGAGCTCAACAAGTTTATCCAGATATATCTGGGGGAATACAGCAGACGTAGTTTGTTCAATACAGCCGTGTGGGTATTGGATAAGTTCATCGAGTCTACGCTTTAGGTTTAAAGGTGGCATTACCGATGCTTCTAGCATAGCTGAGTTACTACCAGGAATACCAAATGTGCTGAATAAAGCTGAAATTTTCCCATTGGCAGTAATTATTGTATCAATGCTTCGAGTTACTGCCGATATAGGATTTCGAACATAAATATCAATAGTTTGATATGACTTTACCTCGTTCCCAGAAGCCTCCACAGTTACTTTTGCAGGTCCAGTTCCATCAACTCTAAGGTTAAAGTAAACCATTCTATCTCCTGGTTTGTTAAAACTTACCGATCTTTGTTCATCGCCTACAATGCTAATGTTTGACGATGTTTTCACCTTGACCGTAACATTTTTCACCTTGTCTGTCATTGTGAAAATGTTTACCGGAAGACTGATTTCCTCTTGCGGTCCTAATACCCTTGGAAGAGTTGCCAAAACCATTAAATCGTTTCTTACCGGACATGCTTTTTCGGCATTTCCGTATGCACCCTCATATGCAGCTACAACCATTACCCTAACGCTTCCAATGTAGTTACCAAGGTTAACCGAAACTTTTTTAGTGTCGTTTTTACCTAAACTAAAGGGGCCAAAATATCGTACAACAGGTTTGAATCGCTGATTATTATCACCATCCTGAGACCTGAGTTCATCGTCGCCGCCTATGGAAATATGCCTTTCAAGCTTTCCTCCGTAGGCTCCAATTACATCGTTAAAAATATCCCATGTTTTTACCCCTATTGCTTCCTGAGTATAAAAAACCGCATGCGGATCAGGTGTTTTAAAACGATTTATATCGAGCAAGCCTTCATCAACCACTGCAAGAGTAAAACTCATTCTTTTCCCGTTCTTTTCAGATACTTTAATATCAAAGGTTTGATTCGTTTTTATCTCATCAGGCATTTGAATTACAGGTTGAAGAATAGTTTGCGGATCGGTAACAACAAGTCTAGAAATTCCGTAGAGTCTTATGGGTAAATCGTTGGTTTTACCTTTATGGGGCTGAATAAGGGTTACGTGCAGGTAAACATTTGGTGACATTTCAGGGGTTGTTTTAACCTCAATAACATTAGTAGGTTTTGAAGCATCAACCCACCAAGCTGAAATAACTCTAGTGCCATTTTCAATACTTACTAAAGCACGAGCGTTCTCTGCACCGGGAATAGTCAATTGCACACTCTCACCTACACTACATTCATTCTTACTGGTTGCTATAGCTAATATAGAAGCACCTCCGGGTCTATCGGCTTGAGTTTTACTATATCCCCAAGGCCAATCAAAGTAAACAATATTGCCACAACTTACTCCTGTCTCCTTATCGGTAATTTTAAGATAGAAACGCCCCCATTCTGGGTAATCTACCCGAAGTGGGAAAGTTGCCTTGCCGTTAACTGTTGATATTTTTTTTCTGGTAATCAACTTATCATAGTTCCTGCTTACATAATTTGCATCACTATTGTCGAGTTGCTCCCACCACCAGCTCCAGGAAAGCTTGTAAAGTTCAACTTCAAGTTGTGAACTATTAACTGCATTTCCTTTTGCATCGATAGTAACCACTGAAAATTCCTGGTCAGCATCAGTTTCGAGCCACCCCATTCCTGGTTTGGGTTTTGGAGCCAAAACACCCACAAGCTTGTTGTAGGGGTAGTATGTTTTTGAGAATAAATCGATGCTAAAATCGCCTCCTTGTTCAAATACACGCCCTTTGAATGCAACATTTACGGCTGCAGGCATGCTCTTCGATTTATTGATTCTACCTACAACTCGAGAGTTTCCGTTGGCATCTAACGTGCCCTCCCAAAGAGTATAGGTATTAGTTTCAAAATCAATACCAGGATCGTTAAAATTATACTGGCTATATTTTGGAATTACTGCATTCCCCTTTGAAAGGGTTATCTCATATTTGGCCTCAAGGTTAGCTGCATTTTCGCCATGTAACCATTTTACATGAATAGGGGCATTAACTTCGCCTGAGGCTGGAATTTCACCCAATTCAAAATTTATTTTCAGCCTATTGGGCTTGATGGTTTCAACCTTTAAATACTTTTCAAATACAGCGCCACCAACTTTTACAATAGCCCTCCAATTACCTGTAGGTGCTTGTTCATCGGTTGGAACTGGGAAATAAAAGATACCTACAGGGCTATTAGATGCAACCATTTTTTTAACAATCAACCCTTTGGGGTCGTGAAGTTCAAAAATTATGGGATGATTTTCAGGAATGGATTTTGCTTTATCCTCAAGGATAAATGTAATATGAAGGGTGTCGCCTGGACGCCATACCCCACGCTCACCATAAATCATTCCCTTTATTCCTCGCTGAACCTCAAACCCTCCTACATCAAAGTTACTCAACGAGTTCGACGTTCCGTTATCAACTCTTAAGTATCCCTTTTGGTTTCCATCTATGGCAGTTACAAGATAGGGTGTGCGTGAGAGTTGTAATTCAGCAATACCATCAGAATTCGTTTGTCCTTCAACAATTAACTGGTTTTGGTAATCAGTAACTTTTACAGTTACACCCGATTTTGGTTTTGCTGTAGGCAGGTCGGTGACAACAACAAGTATCTTATCGTTCTCGCCCTTTTTAGCTAGCAAACCTATATCGGATGACAGTATAATTTGGCTTATCATTCTTGAACTTGAGTAGTAAGCAGAATTACATGGGTTATCGCGCTCATTCCAGTCATAATCATCACTGTAATAATATTCATCATAATCCTCGTAATAGTCATTTCCCGAAGTTACGTTATCATCAGGAGTTGCTTCATTGGAATTCTCTTCCTTGTCGCATGGTGTTAAAAGTTGCTTTTTATTGAAAGAGATTTTAATTTGATACAAAGCCCCAGGATCCGCTTCAAAAAATTTGCTCATGTCAAGTGTGAATCGAGTCCATTTATTAGGGACCACAACTCCATAATCAAACAATGAGATATTCTTTTTAAAAATACTGTAACCCACCCTTCGCAAATCGTAATTCTCTCCTAATCGATTGACCTGCAAGTAGTAAGGAATGTTGTTTTCGAAAATTTTAAGAACTTCAACGGTGACCTCTTTAAGGTTAACCGCTTCAAAAGGATAAATTAAACCTTGCGATGTCGGAAGTACAGTTCCTTTACCCAGTGACCGTAATCCGGGTTTTATATCTTCAAAAACAAAACGCTCAGTGTAATCGTGCTCTAACTTTTTCCCTTTAAAATTCTTAATGCCTTTAAAAACTTTCACTTCGCTAGCACCCTGTTTTTCTAATGGAAGATAAACTCTCAGTATATTCCCATCCTGCTCAAATTTCAGATTTGACAACCCATCAACATCTACTAAACCTTCATAATCCTGATTCTCACTCAGATTTTCCGAAAATAGAATCTGAATGTATTGACTGGGAGATTGAACTACTTTTGCACTAAGAACAGAAAAGTCATCAATAGCAGGTACCTCAAATTGGGCAGTGCCACCGGAACTTCCACCAATGTTCTCAGAATTCCAACCTACATGTACAACACCCGAACGGGTTGTCCTCTTTATGCCAAAAAATTTGATTCTGTAGGATTTCAGATCAATTTCCTGAAGTTCCAACTCTAATTTTGACTATTATAATTTGCCCAAAAGCATTTTGTCAATTTTTCAATGGAAGTATAATCCGCCACCCTCACAGTGCCCTCTAGATTATAGGTAATAGAGTCATCCTTCCCGTTAATTATTAAACCATCAAAATCTACGTCAATAGATTGAGGAATTACTCGTATCGAAAAATCAAACTTTTCAAACCTGCTATCATGAACTTCTAGTACTTTGCCAAGAAAAAACCTTATTGTATATATTTCGCCAGATACTAAAGGATTAGTAGGTTTGAATTCGATTGTTTGATCATCCACCCAATAGGTTTTCCCATCTATGCTGGGTGAAATTTTAAATACATTATCGTCTAATTCGTCACCTGCCTTAGTAAATTTTTGCGCAGGCATTGTAAATCGAATTGTAATAGTTGAATTGGCTGACACCATGCCCGATGTATATGCCGAAATGTATTGGCCAAAAGTTGGATCAACTTCGATTATGATGTCTTTTGCTTTCTTCTTACATGAAATCAATGTTGAAACACCTATTAAAACGAGTAATAGGATTTTTAATAAATTAAATTTACTAGTTCTCATATTATTTAAAATTTAGAGGTAATTCAATTGTGACTACGGGTAAACCACCGCTGCATAGCCCACCCAGTGCCTGATATTCGCTGGTGCGGTTTGACCCATACCCAGATCTGCTACCGGTAAGGGTTGGTGGTCGATACTGGTAGCGTAACCAACAGGTAATCCAATGAGGTCGGATCCTTTCATAAGCTGATTCAGCTTAATGGCAGTAAGCAACGCAAATGGAATACTATACCGGCCGCACCAGGTCCATTTGTATTCCCTGTAATTCTCTGCATCGACCGTATAACCGAAAAAGTTACGGATTTTCACATCGTTGAGTGTCCCTTTCAGTGTGGTATTAATAATTTCGAGTTCCAGATCAACCGCCTTTCTGTAACCTGCTGAATCGGTACCAAAGGGGGCATAATTCCTGCCACCCCACTCCTCATCACCGTAATGTACTGCATCGGTCGTTACTACCAAAGCAACATCGGAACCCCAACTCAAATCATACTTCTGAAAAACCTTTTGAAGGGCAGTTGCAAGCGCTGTTGCTACTTCCTTCATCCTATCAAAGCTCATGCATGGAACCAGGATTGGCACAATTTCGATATCGCGTTTACTATACTGAAGGAAAGGTAGCATCGACTCAACGGAGTGTTCAACAATATGCATGCTATCGTGCCTAATAGCCATATCCCCTGGCAATTCTTTGATGATGTGTTCACGCAGCTCCGACACAGGAATGTTTCCGTAAGCACCATGCCAATGTGTGAAGGAATCGAAAACTAGCGCATCCTCAAGGTTAAACTTGCGGGCTTTGTGTGCCACACCAAATAAAATAATAGTTTTTGCGCTGATGTTCCTGAGGGTGGCCGGGTATAGCCATCCCACATAGGTATAGTCGTCGTGTGGGCAAACTGCAAGCCTACAGCCATTAACTGTAGGGGACTTTGCAAGCATTTCGCCCTGTAGTGACATAATTCGGCTCATGACCGAATCTATTTGATACTGCTTTGTAGCAAATCCAATAGTATCGACTGGCTTGCGAACCGATACATTCTTATATTCGTGCTTACAATTTGTCAAAAAGAGTGACAATAGCACTATTAACCTAAAGTTCATTACTATATCCTATGTTGATGCCTAAAAATATAAATATTTTATCAATTAATCAATTATTTAATATTAGATAAATGTTGGTAAAATAAGTTTTTGGTAAAATTTTTTGAATATAAACTACTTGTAATATATTTTATACTTTAGTTGGAGCGCATTTTTCTCATCCAAATTAAGTGCTGAAAAATCACATTTAGAACATGAACCTTTAAGATATGATATATTCTGAGAGTTTTTTACAGGAACCATAGTGATGTTAAACTCTTCAACCTTAGCGTTTTCTGAAGCACTAACTAACTCAAATCCCACAAAAAAAGAATCAGTATTTTCCAATACGATATTGTAATGCGATAAATTAATATATATTTCTTCGTTAATATTATTACCTACAAAATAAACACATTGTGAGTTTAACAAATCATTACTAGGCTTACCATTATCAACACACTTAATTATTGGTTTAATATAAAACCCCTCATTATCCACGCCGCTCCACTTGTAATTAAAAAAGAATTCAACTGCTTTGATGTGATATACATTATCTTTATTTAAATTTATTTTGGATACAATTGAAGCATTACCATAGCCTCTTATATGCATTACGTTTCTACTTTTTTTATTATTTAGAACTTCCATTTTTTGTTTGGCATAAACCGTAACCTCTTGTATTTGAATCACTGAGTCAAATAGAAAATGATTTTCTTGAGCAAAAATGGCAGAATTAAAAAATAATAGTATTAAAGATACGATAACTTTGTAATTCATTATAGTATTTTTTTAATATGTAAACAAAAAATGACTGGTATAATATGAACATTATTCCAGTCGTAAAAAATTACTGATTATTTAGATGTGAGCAGTCAATACTTTCAACAGTTACAACAGTATCATAACGGATCCAAAAAAAGTATTTTTTACAAATACTTTTAGTAACGTAGCGACTATCACCTCCACCAGTGGTTACAGTTTCACACTCTGCTCCAATAAACTTTGCTTCCGATTTAGCTGGAATAAGTAGTATTAATGAAGCCAATACAAATACAAATTTTAATATTCTCCTCATATAGTTTAATATTTAATAAACCCAAACAAATATACCCTTGGGTTTTGGGTAGTTTTTGATTAGGCCTAAATCCAAACATCTACAATAATAATAATAATAGATTAATCTATTTTATATTATGTTATACAGCATATTTTAATTTTTCAACACAATTCGTAATATTAACATATATTATTATACGCATCCTAAGCGATTTCTTCATTATATGGTCAATTAGGATTGCATTAGTGAGAATCTTTGATACCTTAAAATGACTATTCAATAACTAAAAGCATCATAAGACGTACTTAAACTCTTTAAAATAACAAATCAGTGTTAAGCCTGTTTAACCCTACCGCAACCAATTTTTATGCTTAATAGCATTATTCGCTTAATTATCACCCCAAATTAACAGGCTGCTATTGTAGCAATTGTTAAATTTGCAAATCAAAAATCCTAAAAGTCTGATTATGGCAGAAAAAAGCAACGAGAAGCTTTTTACCGAATTTCCGCCGGTTTCAACAGCTGAGTGGGAAGCGGTAATCCGCGAGGATTTGAAAGGAGCTGACTACGATAAAAAGTTGGTATGGAAAACGCTCGAGGGGTTCAACGTTAGGCCATACTACCGCTCCGAGGATCTTGCAAACCTTGAAACAGTTCATGTTAAACCAGGCGATTTCCCGTTTGTAAGGGGTAACCATCAAAAAGGTAATCCTTGGCTCATCCGTCAGGATTTTGAGGTATGCCTCGACAAACCCACCGAAGCCAATCGAAAAGCGATCGACATGCTGAGCCGCGGTGTGGAATCGTTAGGTTTTAACCTATGTAGCGACTGTGAACCCTCATACGACTCCATTAGCCGATTGCTTAAGGATATCGACCTTTCAAGGGTGGAGGTTAACTTTACAGGGGGATCAGCATCAGCCAAGGCGCTTCCTTTCATTATCAAGTTTTTTGAACAGTCGGGCGTAAAGCCAACCGATATCAAAGGTTCTATTGATTACAGCCCGCTCACAACTTTTGCGCTTAAAGGCAAATTCTGCTGCGAGAACGATGCCTCGTACCAGGGTTTGGTGAATGTACTAAACGCCGTAAAGAGTTTCCCAAACTTCAGGGTTATTGGTGTTAACGCCCATGTATTCCACAACAGTGGCTCCTCGGCTGTTCAGGAGTTGGCCTTTGGCCTTGCCATGGCCAGCGATTACCTAAACGCCCTAACCGACAAGGGTTTTGGTATCGATGAGTTAGCAGCTCGTATCCGTTTCAACTTTGCAGTGGGAGCAAACTACTTCATGGAAATGGCTAAGTTCCGTGCTGCACGCATGCTCTGGGCAAAAATGGTTGAAGCCTACAACCCCAAGAGCAAGGATGCTGCCCGCATGAGCATTCATGCCGAGACCAGCCGTTGGAACCTTACAGTTTACGACCCATACGTTAACATGCTCCGCACCACAACCGAGAGCATGAGCGCCGTATTGGCTGGAGTTGACTCGCTCAACGTGTTGCCATTCGATGCACCATTTGCTCAGCCTTCGGCTTTCAGTGAGCGTATTGCCCGCAACCAGCAAATATTGCTTCGCGAGGAGTCGCACTTTGGCAAAGTAGCCGATCCTGCTGCAGGCAGCTACTACATTGAGAACCTTACAATCTCAATTGCTGAGTACGCCTGGAACCTATTCCTTGAGGTTGACAGCCAGGGAGGATTCCGCGAAGCCTTTACAAAAGGATTTATTCAGGAAAAGATTAATGAGGTTGCTGCTAAACGCGACGCCAATATTGCCTCGCGCCGCGAGACCGTTCTTGGAACCAACCAGTACCCCAACTTTACCGAGGTTGCCGACCTTGCCAAGGTTAAACCCGAGGCAGTTAGCCGTCCAAAGCCCGTGAAATCAGCCGATGCTATTGCTCAACCTCTTGTTCCTTACCGTGGTGCTCAGGCTTTTGAGGAGTTGCGCTACCGAACCGATAGTAGCGGCCGTCGCCCACGTGTGTTCATGCTAACCCTTGGCAATTTGGCCATGCGTCGTGCACGTGCCCAGTTCAGCTGTAACTTCTTTGCCGTTGCTGGCTTTGAGGTTATTGACAACATCGGTTTCAATACTGTTGACGATGGTGTAAAGGCTGCAATGGATGCTAAGTCCGACATTGTGGTGATTTGCAGCTCCGACGATGAGTACGCCACACTTGCCCCCGAAGCCTTTGAAAGGCTTAATGGCAAAGCAATTTTTGTTGTGGCCGGCGAGCCCGCCTGCAAACCCGACCTTGAGGCAAAGGGGATTGCCAACTACATCAGCGTGAAGAGCAACCTGCTCGATACCCTGCTCAAGTATCAGGAAATGCTGGGAATTAAGTAACTGCAATTTTACTTAACCATAAGAGGTAAACAATGAAACCCGATTTTAAAAAGATAGATATAAAACACATCGATAAAAGTAGCGGTGTGTTAAATGTAGAGGCCGACTGGTTAACACCCGAACGTATTCCGGTGAAACCTGCCTTTACCGAAACCGACCTGGAGAACATGGAGCACCTGAACTATGCGGCAGGTATTCCGCCTTTCCTTCGCGGCCCTTACAGCACCATGTACGTGATGAAACCTTGGACTGTAAGACAGTATGCAGGCTTTTCAACCGCTGAGGAATCAAATGCCTTTTACCGCCGCAACCTGGCCGCTGGCCAGATGGGGCTTTCAGTAGCATTCGACTTAGCCACTCACCGCGGCTACGACTCCGACCACGAGCGTGTAGTTGGCGACGTGGGTAAGGCAGGCGTGGCTATCGACTCGGTAGAGGATATGAAAATCCTTTTCGACGGCATTCCCCTCAACAAGATGTCGGTTTCAATGACCATGAACGGCGCAGTACTCCCCGTTATGGCATTCTACATTGTGGCTGCGCTTGAGCAGGGTGCCAAGCTCGAGGAGCTAAGCGGAACCATTCAGAACGACATCCTGAAGGAGTTCATGGTGCGTAACACCTACATTTACCCTCCTGAATTTTCCATGCAGATTATTGCCGATATCTTTGAGTATACCTCAAGGAAGATGCCCAAGTTCAACAGCATCTCCATTTCAGGGTATCACATGCAGGAGGCCGGTGCTACTGCCGATATTGAGCTAGCATACACTCTTGCCGACGGGCTTGAGTACCTGCGCACTGGGGTAAAAGCTGGTATTGATATAGATGCCTTTGCGCCCCGCCTATCGTTTTTCTGGGCTGTTGGCATGAACCACTTCATGGAGATAGCCAAGATGCGTGCTGCACGCTTGCTCTGGGCTAAGATTGTTAAGCAGTTCAACCCCAAGAATCCCAAATCGATGGCGCTGCGTACACACAGCCAAACATCGGGGTGGAGCTTAACCGAGCAGGATCCCTTTAACAACGTAGCCCGTACCTGCATTGAGGCAATGGCAGCAGCGCTGGGTCATACACAAAGCTTGCACACCAACGCACTCGATGAGGCCATTGCCCTTCCAACCGATTTCTCGGCTCGTATTGCCCGCAACACTCAGCTATACATTCAGGAGGAAACCAACGTTTGCCGCGCAGTTGACCCATGGGCAGGTTCGTACTACGTTGAGTACCTTACCCACGAGATAGCCCATAAGGCATGGAAACTTATTCAGGAGGTAGAAGAGCTTGGCGGAATGGCAAAAGCCATTGAGACCGGCATTCCAAAAATGAAAATAGAGGAAGCCGCAGCCCGCAAGCAAGCACGTATTGACTCGGGCAAGGATATCATTGTTGGTGTTAACAAGTACCGCCTGGACAAGGAAGATCCCATTGAAATACTTGATGTTGACAACACCGCCGTGCGCGAAGCGCAGATCCGTCGCCTGCAAAAACTCCGTGCTGAACGCAACGAGGCAGAGGTTCAAGCTGCCCTCAATGCCATTACACGTTGCGTAGAAACCGGCGAAGGGAACCTGCTGGAACTATCGGTTGAGGCTGCCAAGAAACGTGCTACACTCGGTGAAATATCATATGCCTGCGAGAAAGTGGTTGGCCGTTACAAAGCGGTTATCCGTTCCATTTCAGGCGTTTACTCAGCAGAATCTATGGATGATCCTAACTACCAGAAAGCCCGTGAGCTCTGCGAAAAGTTCGCTAAGCTCGAGGGACGCCAGCCCCGTATCATGATTGCCAAAATGGGGCAGGATGGCCACGACCGTGGCGCCAAGGTTGTATCGACCGGCTATGCCGATATAGGCTTTGATGTGGACATTGGGCCTCTATTCCAAACCCCTGCTGAGGCAGCTAAACAAGCCGTTGAAAACGATGTTCATGTGCTTGGCGTGTCCAGCTTGGCCGCCGGCCACAAAACCCTAGTTCCTCAGGTAATTGAGGAATTAAAGAAACTTGGCCGCGACGATATCATGGTTATTGTTGGGGGCGTAATTCCTCCTCAGGACTACCAGTTCCTTTACGACCATGGCGTTGTGGGCATATTTGGCCCCGGAACCTCAGTGGCTTCAGCTGCCGTTAAAATTCTGGAAATCCTGCTCGGGAAATTCGAAGAGTAATCACATCGTTTAAACTGAAAAAGGGTTGCGATTGCAACCCTTTTTTATTTATTCCTGATTTATAAGTATATACTCCGCTAAAACGCCTTTCTGTCATGCTGAGCAAGCTGAAGCATCTCTATATACCTTAAGTCCTGTATCCTTGGGGAATTGTTTTCCTGCAATTGCACTTTGCAATGTTTTTTGTTGCGATGCAACGTTTCAGGGTTGTTCTTTGGAAAAGGTATTGCGTGCATCGCCCAAAATTTTGAATACAACAATACCCAGGGTTAAAACCCTGGGCTTAGTTGATTTGCCCCTACAGGGCTGTTCGCTATACCTGAGAGAGATTCCTCGACTAGTTCGGAATGACATTCCCCTTTTTTCCTTACTCCCATTTTCATGCTGAGCTCGCCGAAGCATCCCTTTGTACCTTCATTCCCTTTATTAATGAAATTCCTCAACCAACAAATAATGACTTAAGCAGTGGCATAAAAGCCTGGCCCGAAAATGGGTCGGGGGTGGAGCGTGGTGGTGGGCTTAGTAAGCGATACCACATGAGTCACGCCGAAGGCGTGGCGAATTGTATCGCGTGGCAGTTCCCCCACGGGGCACCCATCGGGTCGGGCTTTTCAGCCTTGATCTTCTTTGGTTCTTTCTTGTATCAAGACAAGAAAGAACGTGTGAATGGCTCTTTGCCATGCTTTTCCTTTGCGATGCAATGATTCAGTGTTGTTCTTTGGAAAAGGCATTGCGTGCATCGCTATACATGTGGGAGTAGCCATGGGGTTACAAATATTTCGCCCCTACGGGGCTGGGGACGGCGTTCGTTGTTCGTTGATCGTGATTCGTTGTTCGTGAATGCCATTCTGTGTAACACCGTGTTACACTGTGTAACTCTGTGATACCTATTTAGTTGATGGTTGATAGTTGATAATAAATCCTAAGCCTATGACATT
>Ga0116190_1001953_pt1 | contig 17036 bp, 11 predicted proteins | sample AD_JPNTR4_MetaG_FD_89808 | JGI IMG/M metagenome (GOLD analysis project Ga0116190, IMG submission 89808) | Active sludge microbial communities of municipal wastewater-treating anaerobic digesters from Japan - AD_JPNTR4_MetaG | ecosystem: Engineered > Bioreactor > Anaerobic > Digestate | place...
TGTTTGCTCTGATTTCAATGTTTCCTTACCCCCAATACTGGTTCCCCACAAACCTTTATTAATGGAGTATTCCATTTTTTTAAAATCAGCTTCGTAGCCATGTTGTTTTAAATAATCGATTTCATATTCACGAGTTAGTGATAAATCACGAATGGGAGCAATGATATTTATTTCAGGAGCCAACACTTGAAATGTTAAATCGAAACGAACCTGATCATTGCCAGCACCGGTGCTTCCATGTGCTACATAATTGGCACCAATTTCCTTCGCATAGTTGATGATGGCTATCGCCTGAAAAATTCTTTCGGAGCTGACTGAAATAGGATAAGTGCCATTGCGGAGGACATTACCGAAAACCATGTATTTAATACCTTTATCATAAAATTCTCTTGTAATGTCCAATGTTACGTGTTTTACTGCTCCTAATTGATAAGCTTTTTCTTCAATTTTTTTTAAATCTTCTTCTGAAAAGCCTCCTGTATTAGCTATGGCAGTGTAAACATCAAATCCTTTTTCTTCTGATAAATATTTTACACAAAACGAAGTATCCAAACCTCCGCTGAATGCTAAAACAACTTTTTCTTTCATTTTAAGTTATAATTAGTTTAAAATTAGTTTTTTATCGATAAATCATAACTGATAAATCATTTTTCAGTTGACTGATTATTTTTGTTCTCTTCTTTTGCAGGATCGTAAAGCATAGCCGTACAAAGGCAATATTTCCGATTAGTTCTTTGAAGAATATCATAATTCACACAACTTTCACATCCTTTCCAAAAAGCTTCGTCACTAGTAAGTTCTGAAAATGTTACAGGTTTATAGCCCAGTTCAGAATTAATTTTCATTACAGCCAATCCTGTAGTCAGCCCAAAGATTTTTGCATCGGGATAACGTTGACGTGAAAGTTCAAAAGCTTTTTGTTTAATTCGTTTTGCTAAACCGTGACCACGAAACTTTTCCACGACAATTAGACCTGAATTGGCTACAAATTTTTTATCACTCCACGTTTCAATATAACAAAATCCTGCAAATTCATCTCCTTGAAGAGCAATAATAGCTTTCCCTTCTTTTATTTTTTGTGCAATATATTCTGGTGAACGGCGAGCTATTCCTGTACCACGCACTTTAGCAGCATCTTCAATCGTTTTCAGAATCGTATCGACATATCCTAAAAAACGTTCATCAGCTACTTGAACCGTAATTTCATCAATATTAAAATCTTTTTCCATCTTTTTTAAATCTATTTTAAAACACCTTTTAAAGATTTACTTAAAGTTTGATTATCAGTTACTAAATATTTCCTTTATAATTTCTGTTATGTCTTCTCTGGATATTCCTTCACGTGGAATAATTAAAATAGTATCATCGCCTGCAATGGTGCCTAAAATATAATCGGAAGACCTGTTGTCGATATCCCATGCTATGGCATTTGCATAACCAGGCTTTGTTTTTATCACTCCCAATTGCCCAGAAAATTCAAGACTTAATATAGCTCCCTTTGCTAATGGATTTTCCAAAGAAGTATCTGAAACGGAAGGCAAAGGTTTATTATAAGTAGGCAATACGTACTTATATCCACCGTTTGAGAGAGGAGTTTTGGCAACTTTTAATTGTTTTAAATCTCTCGATAAAGTTGCTTGGGTCACCTCGCAGTGCTGTTCTTTTAAAAGATTTAGTAATTCTTCCTGGCTAGCTACCACATGTGTACGAAGGATTTCAGAAATCATTTTTAAACGGTTATTCTTGTTTTTCATAAGTTGTGTTTATTTTATATCAAAAATCGTAGGAAATTTGCCTATTAAAACTTTTTGTGTATAATTTTTTCATATAATTCATGTCATAATGAATATTTATTAAAAAATCTTTGCAAAATTACTATATTTATTCTAAAAAATGATATTAAATAATTATAAATATTCTTTTCTTAAAAATTATTTTGCTTTTTATTAATAATTAGTTAGTCTTTATACCAAGCTGTTATCAAAGCATATTCTTAAGCTAATGATATAAATAACTGATTTTACTGTTTTCTTATCCAGATTTTTCAACTGTTTAGCTAATGTTTTCTCAGCATATTTTAAAGACCTAAACATTCTGTTTTTTAACTATAGTTTCAATTTGTTGGTTTACTATATCAAAGTCAAAATATGTTTAATGACGGTTAAATTTGATTGAAAAGATTGTTTTTGTTTTGACCTTTTTCGTAAGGGGGGGCAGGAAATTTAGATAATTTTGAGGAACTTAAAAACTAATATCATCACCTTCCCAATAACGGGAAAGAATTTGCTGAACATAAAATGATTAGTTCATAATTGAAGGTGGTTTTCTTTTTTGCTAAACTTTATCATTTGTAGGAAAGGGAAACAAATGAAAAATACTTATTCGTCAGTATTTCTTAAAAAATTTTTTTTGAAAAACTCTCTGATCAATATATAGATCGCGTGGAAGTTATCTTGAATAACAGAAAAAAAGAATTTTATTACAAAATTTATCTAACCAAAAAGTTGCATTTGTAACTTGAATTCAACATTTTTCATTTTACCCATCATATTTTGTTTGTCATGGCAATTCTGGATTAATGATAAATTTTTGGTTCAAAATCCAAAACTTAAACCCGCTGTAATAGTTGTTTGTTTCCCCTGTAAAAATTTAGGTGTATAAAAATTCAAGACTTCTTCTGCTGTCATTCTTTTTTCTCCAAAAGCAACTTCAGAAGCTGCTTCAAAAGCCTGTATATTGCTGTTTTCAATATTTAAAATGGCATAAATATTTGGGGAAATCTCATATTTTACGTCGAATGATAAAGTTTTATTACTCCAGATTTTGTCTTTCATAAACGGTTCACTGATAATATCGAGCACACTTGCTTTTGAGCCTTGCCAGGTACCGTGCCGAATGTAAGCATATTCATTACCATGTTCAGCTTGTGAGTACGATAAATTTATATCCAGTCCACGTAAGGGTTTATATTGCAAGGCTACATATATTTCCTGTGAATTGTCACCCAAGTAATTTCCCAGATTGAAACCGTTAGTAGCCCAGGTTAAAGCCGGAATGGAATGTTTATAAACTAAAATTTCATTTCTTGTCCATTCACCTGTTAAGGAAAAGTTTGCTAGTGGAAAATTGCTCAGTCGAAATCCTAATTTATAAGAAACAGGATTTTTTTCCTTATTGGAAGCTTTCAATCGAGCTACTGAAAATTCATCAATGAAGACGGAAGTAAATAAATGTAAATGTTTAATATTTCTTGAACTGATGTCAAAAAACAATTGAGAATTTTGATTTTCTGTGCCCATAGTCAGCGTATGATCCATTGATTTATAAAAGGCTATCGGAATCAGATAAGCGGGCTGCACATTACTTTCAGCATACACTATGGAATTTCCTGCCGAGAGATGGAGTTGTGAGATGGGGGTGAAAGTGATCAAATTTGCCGCCAAAAATTTATTGGTGTAACGATACATTTTTTCATTTTGGTTTGAAAGATAATAACGGGTGCTATCAATGACATTGGAGGTTAGCCAACCATGAAAATAATTTATTTCCAACCATTTGGCAGGTTTTAAACCCAGTTTTAGCATAGGGAAAGAAGGAGTTCGACCTGAAAAAATGTTAGAACCATGATAATTGTTGCCCCATTGAATGTGATCTTTGACCAATGCTACATCACCCCATTTCCAGGCATAAGAAATTCCCCCACGCATTTCACTGTAATCACCGCCATTGTTGGTGCGCTTGTAAGCTCCTGCTTGATAAGGAGTTAAATAAGTAGGTTCAGCTAATAGTTCACCCTTTTGGGAAACATCTCTGAGCGAAGCATAAACTGCAAGATGATTTCCAATCATAGACTGAAAATCAAATCCATACCAACGTTGAGTAATTTTATCATTGGAATTATAAAGAATGTTCATTCCCAGAATAGGCATTAATTTTACTCGAAAAAGGCTGTCATGATAATGAAAAGAAGGAGGGAGCATATCTATTCGCCAGGTTCGATTGTCTTCAATGGGCAAATCATAATCAGGCAATCGATTTTGCTCCAGGGCATAATCTTCGAGGAAAAAATACAGCTCATTTTGTTGCCTTTTGTTTAATTTTTTTTCATTTGCTTGGGCTTCCTGTAATTTTTTAGCTATAAATTGTCGAGAATAGGGTTTTATTGCTGAATTAACATCAATTATTTTTTCATTGGTTAGTTCATCAAGAAAATCGTAAATACGCGTATAAGAAATGTGTTCTGGAATGTTTTGAGCTGTAACAATTATAATATTTAATAAAAAATAAAAAACTGAACAGTATTTTTTTTGATGGTTTTTCATATTCCGGATATATTGTTTTTTAAAAATATGGGCAATCAGAAATATATACTTTCTTTTCCAAATTTTTGGCAAAAGTTAACTTCAAAATCTTTTTCCTTTCTAAAAAATGGACGTATTCCTTATCTACTGAACAATTTAATGGTATTCTGAAATTTTATACACGTGAGACGAATTTCCTTAAAAATTTATCCAATGTATTTTAGTACCTTTTTTGCAGGAAATAGTACAGTTGAATTCCTTTGTTTCAATGAAGGATGAATTTTTCTAAACGTTTTGTTTTTAATGTTTTCACATGCCTTAATTGGCTGATACATTAATTAAATCACAAATTTACAAAATTAATTTTAGTTTATTAAAAAGTTTTATTAGCCCTTAAATGATCGGACTGGATTAGAAATAAAAAACACTAATTTTGTATTATAAAAGGGACGGAAAGTAAAAAAGAAAAAGTTTCGATTCTGAAAGAACCCAAACAAAAGGTATATAGAAACTTACTGCAAATATGGCATTTATATTACAACGAAAGAAAAGATATTCGAAATTTGGAAAAGAAGAACAACGTTTTAAAGAAATTACTTGCTGAAAAAGAGTTGGAAATTGAAATGAAGATAGAATTTTTTTTAAAAAAAAGGCAAAAACTCCAAAGTCATCTGTTCCTATTGAAGAATTTTATTATCATCTTAATAACAAAATTACAAAAAAGATAATACATTTGTTCAACCAATACTGATTGAGTTCCCAACAATAGGGATTAAATCAATTGTTTTTAAAGAATGGTTTGTGTAATCACAAATTAAAATCTATATTAAATGTCTAAACGACAGAAAAATAGTTTGTTCTTTCTTCTGATATTAATTACGTTAGCTTTTTTTGTTTTAGATCTAGCATGGGGAAGTATTCGCATACCTCTTAATGAAATTTTTTCTATTTTTGCTGGAAAAGGAACGAATAACATTCATACGGAAATAATTTTGAATTTTCGTCTGCCAAAAGCTATTACAGCCATTATTGCCGGAATTTCGCTTTCCATAGCCGGGTTAATGATGCAGACACTTTTCAGAAATCCGCTGGCTGATCCTTACATTTTGGGAATAAGTTCGGGAGCAAGTTTGGGAGCAGCAATGGTAATGATGGCAGCTTCATTGTTCCCTGCCGTTTTTATCAGTAGCAGTTGGTCACTGATTATAGCTGCCGTTATTGGTGCTTCGCTGGTTTTGCTGTTGGTCATTTTGGTTTCCTTTAAGGTTCACGACGTTGTTTCTTTGTTGATTGTTGGCATTATGTTTGGCACTATTGCTTCAGCGTTGGTCAATATTTTTCAGAATTTGAGCAATCCGGATGCGGTAAAACTTTTCATTATGTGGACTTTTGGTAGTTTGAGTGCAGTAACTTGGCATCATTTGCTGGTATTGATTCCTGTTTTCCTGGTTGGAATGTTGATTGCTATTTTTTTGCAAAAACGACTGGATGTTTTGCTATTAGGAGAAAACTATGCACGAAGCTCAGGAGTTTCCATTCAGCAAACGCGTTTTTTAATTGTTCTGGCGACGGGTTTATTGGCAGGAGGAGTGACTGCTTTCACCGGACCTATTGCCTTTGTGGGAGTAGCCATTCCTCATATCGCCAGAGGAATTTTTCGGACTTCTTCTCATAAAATTTTAATCCCTGCTTGTGTGCTTTGTGGTGCTTCACTGCTGATGATTTGTGATATTATTTCTCAAATACCAACTTATTCATTGCCTATCAATACAGTAAGTGCATTGTTTGGTGCACCTGTTATTTTGTGGATTATTTTAAAAAGGAAATAAGAAAATTGTTTTTCATTTATTGCTGGAAAATTATTGATTGTGAGTTATGTGCATTTTGTCCACTGTTGATTTAACGATTGGTTATTCAAAAAAAGATAAAAAGAAAGTAGTACAATCCAACTTGAATTTGGAGTTGTATGCCGGGAAATTAATAGGATTAATCGGTCCAAACGGCGTAGGAAAATCTACTTTATTACGAACTTTATCGGGCTTGCAAAAACCACTCAGTGGAAAAGTTTTGCTTGAAAATAAGGAATTATCTAAACTTTCTCATCAAGAAAAAGCAACAAAGATAGCCCTCGTTCTGACCGATAAAATTGACATATTAAATGCTACGGTGTACGACATTGTTTGTTATGGACGATATCCTTACAGCAATTGGATGGGAAATTTAACTGATAAAGATCACGTATATATTGAACAGGCAATTCAGATGGTGCATTTAGAAGAAAAAAGAAATGAACTATTAAATGAACTTTCGGATGGTGAACGTCAAAGGGTAATGATTGCCAGAGCATTGGCTCAAGATACACCTGTAATTTTGTTAGATGAGCCAACTTCATTTTTGGATGTATCCAATCGAATAGAAATTATGTTGCTGCTGCACAAATTGGCTCATCAAACACAAAAAGCAATTTTGCTTTCCACTCACGAGCTTGATTTGGCTTTACAAGCTGCGGATGGCATTTGGTTGATGGATAATAATGGAAAAACAATCTGTGGCGTACCTGAAGATCTGGTTTTTAATGGCAGTTTTGCTCGAGCTTTTGCCAGTAAGTATTATTTTTTTAATGAAGCCAATGGTAATTTTTCAATGAATTTTTCCTTAAACAAACAAGTGGCAGTGACAGGAAACAAAACCAGAATGTATTGGACACTAAGAGCGTTGGCACGAGCAGGTTTTGAAGCTAAAGAAGAAGCATCAGTAAAAATTCTGGTTACCGAAGATGGCTGGATTTTGAATGATGAAAAAATAAACTCTATAGGAGAATTGCTTGATAAATTGACGGAATTGGAGAAATCAAATTTATCATAAAAAAACATTTTTTACAAATCATTCAAAAGAAGATAGAAAGGAAAAATAAAATAATCATTCCCTTTTTTCGTTTTTAGGGTAATTTATTTCTATATTTAATACATTGCATGAACAAGCGATTGAGCTTTCTTTTTTGTTTTTTTGTTGTTACGCTGATTTTAACCGCACAAAATAAGGTTCGGATTTTTGGCTATGTTGTTGATCCTAACAACAGGGGAATTGAACTGGTAAATGTTTTTTTGAAAGGTACAACAACAGGAACTACCACCAACCAAAATGGTTATTATGAATTGATCACCGAAATTAAAGATTCGGCTGAAATTACTTTTTCAATGGTCGGTTATCAAACTGTTTCCTATACCATTCATCCGAAAGCAAAAGTTATTCAATTAACTGTTGAATTACCAGCTCTGAATCAAGAAATAAAAGAAATAGATATTGTCGGGCAAAAGCGTCAAACAAATACTATTGATGTTTTAAATCCTTCCAAATATCGATTGATGCCTAACCCATCGGGAGGTATTGAATCTTTATTGATTGCTTTTACAGGAGTTACTTCATCAAATGAACTTAGTTCTCAATATAACGTTAGAGGTGGAAATTTCGACGAAAATATTGTATATGTCAATGGCATAGAAATTTATCGTCCGTTGTTAATAAGGGCAGGTCAACAGGAAGGATTAAGTTTCATTAATTCAGATATGGTGCAAAATGTAGCTTTTTCTTCAGGTGGATTTGGAGTAGAATATGGTGATAAAATGTCGTCGGTATTGGATATTCAATATAAAAAACCGACAGGAAGGGAAGCTTCTGTTTCGCTCAATTTATTAGGAGCTTCTGCTTATGTGGGCACAGCAAGCAAACGTTTTACTCAAATGCATGGTATCCGATATAAAACTTCTGCCTATTTGCTTGGCACGCTGGAAACGAAAGGGGAATATAATCCTTCGTTTGTTGATTATCAAACTTACCTGACGTATCAATTGAAGCCGAAGTGGGAATTGACTTTTCTGGGAAATTTTTCTCAAAATTCTTATCAATTTATTCCACAAACCAGAGAAACATCTTTTGGTACTTATAATATGGGAAGAAAACTCACCGTATTTTTTGGTGGACAGGAAAAGGATTTATTTCAAACAGCTTTTGGAGCTTTTACGTTGAATTATCATCCTTTAAAAGAGACTAAATTGAGTTTAAATGCTTCGGGCTTTCGTACCAACGAAAAAGAAACTTACGATATTTCTGGAGAATATATTTTGAGTGAAATAAAAATGGAAGATGATTTATCAAAAGAAACAGGCGAAACATTGGGAATTGGTAATTATCATGAACATGCTCGTAATCGTTTGAATGCTACTGTGATGAATGTTTCTCATCTGGGTGAAACAACGATAAGTAAACATCAATTGAAATGGGGAGCACTTCTACAGTTTGAAAAAATCAATGATAAAATCAACGAATGGGAATGGCGTGATTCGTCAGGTTATTCGTTACCTTATCGTCCTTACGAAGCTAAATTATATTATAATCTGAAAGCTTTAAATTCCTTGTCATCTACTCGTTCATCAGTTTTTTTTCAGGACACTTACAGATATAGTTCTGTAGCGGGTACTTTTTCTTTCACAGGGGGTTTACGAGCAAGCTATTGGTCGTTTAACGACGAATTTCTGCTGAGTCCACGTCTATCTTTTTCTTATTTGCCTCATTGGGAAAAAGATTTTAGTTTTCGTTTTGCCACAGGACTTTATTATCAATCACCTTTTTATAAAGAAATAAGGGATACAATTATCGATAATATAGGAAATGTAAATGTAGCATTAAATTCTCATATCAAATCGCCCCGTTCTGTGCATTTTGTATTGGGAGGTGATTATTATTTTAGAGCATTGGGACGACCTTTTAAATTTACTACAGAAACGTATCTCAAACTCACCGACCGACTCATTTCTTATTCTATTGACAATGTAAAAATTGTTTATTCTGGCGAAAATGACGGTAAAGCTTATACGGCGGGAATTGATTTCAAACTTTTTGGGGAATTGGTTCCAGGAACAGATTCCTGGATTAATTTTTCGTTGATGCGGTCCAGAGAAGATTTAATTAACGATAGTTATGTAAAAAATACTTATGACGAAAATGGAAATTTATCTTCTTCTGAAATAGTTAATCCTGGTTGGATTCCAGGACCCAATGAACAACGTTATTCCTTCTCCATGATGTTTCAGGATTATTTGCCTACCGATCCTCGCTATAAATTGCAATTAAAATTCATCTGGTCGGATGGTTTGCCATTTGGTCCACCACGTAATTATCAGTTTCGTTCAGTTTTCAGAATGCCACCTTATCGTCGGGTGGATATTGGAGCATCCCGCTTGCTGGTGAATGGTACCGATAAATGGATGGAAAAAACTTGGCTGAAACCTGTGAAAGATATTTGGTTGAATGTAGAAGTATTTAATTTACTGGATTTTAAAAATGTAAATTCCTATTATTGGGTAACAGATGTGTATGGACAACAATTGGCTGTTCCCAATTATCTTACTGGCAGACAGTTTAATATAAAATTAATCGTAGATTTTAAATAGTAATTACCAGAAGAAAAATAATTAGTTGATAGTTGAGAGTTTACGGATTGCGAGGTTCGGGTCCATGAGTTTTCGATGTGTGAGTAAAGTGTTCGGAGATCAGAATTAAGAATTGCGAGTAGCTAACGGTTAATTGATATATTAAAACACACTTCACAACTACACATCTACAATTCAGCAAAGCCGTTGCATGTAACGACTCTGTAATTCATCCATCAGGTGCGTAACACACACCGATATTTTTTATAGAATAAACCACTGATCTAATTCTAATTTTTTCTATTTCATTCATAGAGAACACAATAAACTTCTTGTGAAAAAAATCTAACTAATCCAAAAATATATTTTGATGTTTTATCAAAAAGTGTTTAATTTGTACATGTAAATTTGTTACCAAAGCTTGTTTGGATAATTTAAAAAAATAGGAAAGAATGAAGGTACTGGTTACAGGAAGTGCAGGGTTTATTGGATTTCATTTAGTAAAAAGTTTATTAAGAGAAGGATATCAAATTGTTGGTTTAGATAATATAAATGATTATTATGACGTAGATCTTAAATACGCACGTTTAGCTGAAACGGGGATTTATAGCCTTAAGGAATTAGATTATACGGGTGGGAAAAGACGAAAATATAAGGAAATTGCTTTCGAAGATATTATTCAATCAGTAATATATCCCAATTATCGTTTTATTCGTATTGATTTAGAGAATAGAAATAAAATTGATAAATTATTTTCTATTGAAAAATTTGATTATGTTATAAACTTAGCAGCTCAAGCAGGTGTGCGTTATAGTATTGAAAATCCTGATGTTTATGTAAAAAGTAATATCATTGGTTTTTTTAATATACTCGAAGCATGTCGCTCATATCCTGTTAAACATTTGATATATGCATCATCATCTTCGGTATATGGTGCTAATAAAAAAGTCCCTTTCTCTGAAAATGATCGGGTGGATAATCCTGTGAGCATGTATGCTGCCACAAAAAAAAGCAATGAATTAATGGCATATACATATAGTCATTTATATAATATTCCAACTACAGGTCTTCGTTTTTTTACAGTCTATGGTCCATGGGGTAGACCGGACATGTCACCGATTCTATTTGCAAATGCAATAACCCAAAACAAACCCATTAAGGTTTTTAATAATGGTGAAATGCTACGTGATTTTACCTACATTGACGACATTATAGAAGGGCTCTTCCGTGTAATTACAACCATTCCCAATAACAATCCCCCCTATAGTATTATGAATATCGGCAATGGATCACCTGTTGAGCTGATGATATTTATAGAAACTATGGAAAAAGCCTTCGGGAAAAAAGTTAAAAAAATAATGGCGCCAATGCAAGCGGGAGATGTAAAAAAGACCTGGGCAGATACTCGAAAATTAAAGAAAACTGTAAACTATGAACCAAAAACTAATATCAAAGAAGGAGTACAGAACTTTGTCTCGTGGTACAATAGTTATTACAAATAATTTTTACCACTACCCATTCTCGTTATAATAAAATTATTAGGAAAAACCAAATAAAAAAGACTTTCATTAAAACAAATGTCTGAACTCACAAATCGTGTTGTAAACGCTACAAAATGGTCAGCTATTACTGAAATAATAGCAAAACTTGTAGCCCCCATAACAACAATAATTTTAGCGAGACTACTCACTCCGGAGGCTTTTGGAGTTGTTGCAACTGTAACAATGATTATAAGTTTTGCTGAAATTTTTACGGATGCTGGTTTCAATAAATATATTATACAACATGAATTTGAGGATAATGAAGATAAAAATAGATGCACTACAGTTGCTTTTTGGACCAATTTAATTATTTCTGTATTACTTTGGGGATTAATTTCTATCTTTTCTGCTCCTTTAGCAAAAATTGTGGGGAATCCCGGCTTAGGCAATGTAATTATCATAGCATGTGCGAATATTCCTCTTTCAGCTTTTTCAAGCATACAAAACGCATTATTTAAAAGAGATTTTGATTTTAAAACATTATTTATTGTGAGAATGGTAGGAATTTTTATTCCACTCCTTATTACCATACCACTTGCATTATTGTTAAAAAATTATTGGGCTTTAATTATAGGCGAAATTGTATTAAATCTATCTAGTGCAATAATCTTAACTGTAAAATCGAAATGGAAACCCAATTTGTTTTATGATTTCGGTCTTCTTAAACAAATGTTTTCTTTCAGCATGTGGACAATGATTGAAAGTGTTTCTATTTGGTTAACCGGATATATTGATATCTTTATCATAAGTATACATTTAAATCAATATTATTTAGGAATTTACAAAACATCCATAGCTACAGTAGGTCAAATTATGGGACTGATAACTGCTGCAACAACGCCTATTTTATTTTCGGCTCTTTCGCGATTACAAAATGACGAAAAAGCTTTCAAGGAAATTTTTTTTAAATTTCAAAAAATTGTCGGCTTATTAGTAATCCCCATAGGCGTAGGTTTGTTTATTTATAGCGATTTTGTAACTTTTATTTTATTAGGAAATCAATGGAAAGAAGCTGCGGGTTTTATTGGGATTTGGGGATTGACAAGTGCTTTAACAATTATGCTTTCTGCATACTGCAGCGAAGTTTATCGAGCCAAAGGAAAACCAAAATTATCTTTCTTAGCACAGATATTGCATCTTATAGTATTAATTCCAACATTGCTGATATGTATAAAATATAGCTTTCAAGTTCTATACTATGGACGAGCATTAGTTCGTTTGGAATTAATAATTGTCAATTTACTATTGATGTATTTTTATATAAACATATCGCCAAAACAAATGATAGAAAATATTACTCCTTCCTTAATAGCGGCTTTATTAATGGGTATTTTGGGATATGGATTAAATTTTATAAGCAAATCAATCTGGTGGTCGTTGATGTCAATAATACTTTGTGGCATTTGCTATTTAAGTATTTTATTTCTTTTTCCAAAGGAAAGAATCATTTTATTTAATCTGATTCGAAAAATAAATTTTAAACCTCAAATATGGTAAAGATTTTAGTAGCAGGTGATTTTTGCCCTCAATTCAGAGTGTCAGATTATATTGAAAAAAATGAAGACAGTGTGGCTATTTTTAATGAAATTCATTCAATTGTTACAAATGCTAATTATTCAATTGTTAATCTTGAATGCCCTGTAGTTTTAGAGGATAGAGTAAAACCGATAAAAAAAGAAGGAACACATCTTAGATGTGATATGAAAACCATAAAAGTCATTAAATCACTGGGCTTTAAAATGGTAACACTCGCCAATAATCATATTTACGATTATGGTAATGATGGAATGAGAGACACACTTGAAGTTTGTAAAAAATATGGAATAACTACTATTGGAGCCGGTCATAATTTAGAACAAGCTAAAAAAATTGTAAGCCTTGAAATAGAAGGGAAACGATTTTCCTTCATAAATTGTTGCGAACATGAGTTTTCTATTGCTGACGATATAAATGGAGGAGCAAATCCTTTAAATATAGTTTCCATTTATTGGCAAATACAAGAAGCCAAGAAAATTTCTGATTATATAATTATAATTGTTCATGGAGGACATGAACATTTTCAATTACCGAGCCCAAGGATGAAAGAAACGTATCGTTTTTTTATCGATGTTGGAGCAGACGTAATAATAAATCACCATCAACATTGTTATAGTGGGTATGAAATTTATAAAGGGAAGCCAATTTTTTATGGAATAGGAAATTTTAGTTTTGATAAGGAAAAGCGTCGAAATAGCCCATGGAATGAAGGCTATTTGGTGGAAATTAATTTCACAAATGACAATATTTCTTTTCAATTATATCCATTTATTCAAGGAAATGAAAATCCGGGAGTTGTTCTCATGGATAAAGAAGAAAAAGAGAGGTTCTTAAATAATATTCAACAACTTAATATGGTTATTACTGATGATAAGTTATTGAATAATGCTATAAAAAACTATTATTGTAAAGAAGGGAAAAATCTTGTTTTTACATTTGAACCTTATTCAAATCGATATACAAAATTTTTATATAGACGCAATTTGCTTCCATCATTTATTAATGAGAAAAAAAGTCTATTATTAAGAAACATAATTGAATGTGAATCACATAGAGATAAAATTATTGGTTATTTAAAAAATACTCATTGAATATTATGTTAAAAATACGCAATTATATTGATAATCCAAAATTGATTTTTTTAGGATTATTACAAAAAACAGCAAGATTATATCCCGATACATTTTATGTAAAAACTCATTACAGGCTGGTAATGGGCAGTAAACTAAATTTAAAGGAGCCAATAACCTTTAACGAAAAACTCCAATGGCTGAAACTCTATGATAGAAATCCTAAATACATCCAAATGGTAGATAAAATTGCAGTGAAAAAATACGTTGCTGACATCATTGGTGAAGAATATATTATTCCTACTTTAGGAATTTGGGACAAGTTTGAAGACATTGATTTTAATAAATTACCGAATCAGTTTGTGCTCAAAACAAATCATAGTGGGGGAAGCAATGGCGTTGTAATATGTAAAGATAAATCGACACTAGACATTGAAGCTGCAAGGAAGGAATTAAATAAATCACTAAGAACAAATTATTTTTATAAAACACGCGAATGGCCTTATAAAAAAATTAAACCTCGTATATTAGCTGAAAAATATTTAGAAGATGAAAGCGGATCGGAACTAAAAGATTATAAATTCTTTTGTTTTAATGGGGATGTGAAATATTGTCAAGTTATTGCAAATAGAACAACCAAAATGACAATTGATTTTTATGACAAAGAATGGAATCGTATAGAATTGCGTGAGCCTGCTGATTATCCAAATGCCTCAGAATTACATAACATGCCATCAAATTATAATGAAATGATTGAAATTGCTCAAAAACTTTCAAAAGATTTCCCTTTTATAAGAATTGATTTATACAATACTAATAAGTCTATTTCTTTTAGTGAAATGACTTTTTTCCCAACAAGCGGATTAGGAAAATTTGAGCCACAAGAATGGAGTTTAATCTTTGGAAATTGGATCAAATTGCCATTAGAAAGTAACAAATAACAAAAATTACGAATCATAGTGAATTCAAATGAGATGAATATTTGTGTATTATCAGATGGTTACCCATCAAAAAATAATTACCGAGGAATTTTTGTTGTAAAATTATGTGAAGAATTTGCAGATTTAGGGCATAGTGTCAACATCATTGCTCCTCAAAGTTTAACACGATGTCTAATAAATCATGAATCATTAAATCCAAGAAGTTTTGTACACAAAACAAAAAAGGGAAATGAAATAAAAGTTTTTCAACCATATACAATAACATTTAGCAATTGGAAGGGATTTCAGAAGATAAGTTATTTTATTCAAAAGAAGGCTGTATCAAAAACAATAAAACACTTGGAGAAAATTCCAGATGTTTTTTATGGACATTTTTGGCATAACGGATTTACATTGTATGATATTATTTCGTCTATAAATAAACCTCTATTTGTGGCTTCAGGTGAATCGATTATTAATTTTCATAACGCTATTTCTCAAGACAAGAAAAAAAAATTTGCCGATTATGTAAAGGGGGTAATTTGTGTATCGACTAAAAATAAAATGGAAAGTATCGAAAAAGGTTTAGCGATAGAGGAAAAATGTTACGTATTCCCTAATGCTGCAGATGAAACAATTTTTCACAAAAAGGACAAAAAAGAATGCCGTAGAAAATTGGGATTTCCTATTGATAGCTTTATCGTAGCTTTTTGCGGCTCATTTGATGAAAAAAAAGGATCATTAAGACTATCTGAAGCAATAAAAAAATTAAATGATAACGATATAAAAACAATTTTTATTGGTTCCGGAAAAGAAATTCCAGATTGTGACGGAATATTGTTTTGTAGCTTCTTGCCTCATACGGAAATTGCCGATTATTTAAATTGTGCAGATGTTTTTGTTCTACCGACGTTAGCTGAAGGTTCTTCCAATGCTATCGCAGAAGCAATCGCATGTGGTTTGCCTGTAATTTCTTCCGACAGGCCGTTTAATTATGACATATTAAATCAAACAAATTCTATTTTGATTGATCCAACGAACATTGATGAAATTGCTGAAGCTATAAAAAAAATTAAAAATGATGACGTTTTAAGAGGAAAGTTAAAAAAAGGGGCAGAGAATTTTTCAAATGAAATATCATTGAAAGTAAGAGCTCAGAAAATTCTTAAAATGATTGAAAATGAAAATAAAAATAAATTAGAGTAAAATCGTTATACTTAAAAAATGCTGAACAAATATATATTTGTCAAAAGGACACTCTTTCTGCTGTTAATTGTTTATTTTTTACAAGGATTAATTTATCCTTCGGGCTCTATCATATCTCAAACTGTCTTAGCTCTTTATCTCGTGATAAGTTTATATTTTTTTATAAAAGTTATTTTTTTTAAAAAGAAAAATTTTTTCATTGTAGGCTTGACTATCTTTTTGTTTATGATAGTATTTTATTATCTAATTAGTCAAAAGGTTCATATTAAATATGATGGAGAATCAGCAAATACATTTGAATATTTAAAAGGAGTTTGTTTTGCTTTTTTGACTTTTTTCCCTTTTTATTTTTTAACAAAAAACAACCAATTAAAAAGTAAAGATTTTATTATTTTCTTTTATATATTTGGAGTGATAACAATAGGAAGATTCTTCTTTTTCCAGGCTTTATTACAAGGTGAAAATTTTGCATATAACATTGAAAATTATAATGTTGTCAACAATGCGGCTTATGATATTTTAAGTTTATTCCCTTTCATCTTATTAATAAGTGATAAAAAAATATTTTCAAATTTAATAGTTTTAATCCTTTTTATAGTAATTATGAGTAGTCTTAAAAGAGGAGCTATTATTACAGCGGGAGTAGTATTATTAATATATTTTTTGTATTTAATTAAATCGAGAGGAAAAATAAAATTAAGTAATTTTTTATTGGCTTTTATTTTTTTATTTGTAAGTGGGTATCTTATCTATCATTTTTATTTAGCAAATGAATTTTTTCAAAATCGATTTTTATTATTATCTGAAGGAGGATACAGTAACAGAGATATTCTTTATTCTCAAATATTTGATTTTTGGAAAAATAGTAAAAATTTTTTTAATTTGATATTTGGATATGGATTGTGGACTTATATTGAAATTAATGGTAATGCTGCTCATAATGATTGGTTAGAACTTTTATCCAATTGTGGAATAATAGGAGTTTTAGTTTATTTGTCTTTGTTTTACCTTTTATATATTTCGGCAAAAAAAA